>TARA_B110000027_G_C16122551_1_pt1 | contig 25051 bp, 20 predicted proteins | sample TARA_B110000027 | Tara Oceans TARA_B110000027 (sample SAMEA4397101) | marine metagenome | biome: Polar Biome; feature: [SRF] surface water layer (ENVO:00010504); material: water (ENVO:00002006), including particulate matter (ENVO:01000060) such as... | depth 5 m
TAAAAGATAGCTATCTTAAATATGACGAACCTACAGCAGGAAGGGATGATACATTAAATTCATCAGACAATCTTGAAGCCCATTATAGCTTTAAATTTAAGAATATTAACAACAACTTTAAGAATACTTTTAGTTTTAGTAAGTCTGCTTTATCAAGAAATGTAGTCAAATATACTGGTAGAGATAATACTTATGAAGGTTTTAAAAATATGTTTACTTATTTAGGTGAATATAATTTTAATTTAGACAGTAAAATAATTTATGGATCTGATGCGGAATTTTTTAAAGCAAAATATCCTACAGATCCAGGAAACAACAAAACAACAGATGAAGAAATTCATTCTCAATATGTTGATTATCAGTTTAGACCATATGAAAATATCTATGCAACTATTGGAGGAAGAAATGATATGCACACTACTGCTGGAGATGAACAATCATATAGAGTATCAGGAGCTTACAACTTGGGTGGTAGCAGCAAGATAAGATCATCTTATGGAACTGGCTTTTTATTTCCAGCTATATATGAGTCTGGTCAATATGGATGGTCAAATCAAGATGCGGATAAAATTAATGCTGAGAAGACCACAAGTTTTGATATTGGCTATGAAACTTATTTTGATAGTTTAGATCTGGGTTTTAATATTACTTACTTCGACATTGTTATTGAAGATCCAATAATGGGATCAAACATTACTAGTTTTCAGGACAATATACCTGGCGCACAAAATAAAAGTAAAGGTATTGAGTTGGCTACGAACTGGACTGATAATAAAAAACTAAATATTGGTTTTAATTATACATTGACGAATTCTTATTCAGGTAATGATTGTGATAAGCCATTAAAAGATTTGTATGGATTAACTAGTTGCATTGATCGTAATAATGGAAGCAATGGAATGGATATTGATAGTGCAATGGTTCGTGTACCTTTGCATGCCTTTAGTTCAAAGATTGACTATCAGTTTAACAAGGATCTAAATAGTTCTTTATTATTATCATATAAAGGAAAAACTAGAGATTATGGTGGAACAGATTACAGCTTTAGAGACCAAATTCTTGATGAATATTTTTTAGTTGATTTAACAGGTTCTTACAAACTTAGCGATGGTTACAAAATAAATTTTTCACTTAAGAACCTGTTTGATAGAGCCTATTCAGATGTATTAGATTATTCTGGAACGCCTAGAACAATTAATATTGGTTTAAAAGCAATATACTAAATTCAAGTAATTGTAATTGATTATAGACAAAATAAATGTAAGTCTTGTAATTAACTGCTCTCTTGATTAAAATGATCAAATGAATTATTTAAAGCTCTCCATTGGAATATTTTTAGCATTAGCTGCAAGTCGTTTTATCCCTCATCCCCCAAATTTTACAAGTTTACTAGCGTTAAGTTTTTATGTCCCCGCAATACTTGGGGCCAGATTCATACCAGCCTTAGTTGTTAGCTTTATTATAACAGACTTATTTATTGGTGTTCACAGTGTTACCCTCTTTACATGGGGTAGTGTAATTTTAATAGGACTTGGGTCTAAGTTTTTTGCAAAAACTATTCTGAATAGAATTTTTGGATCATTATTAGGGGCTAGTATATTTTTTATAATTACTAACTTTGGAGTTTGGACAATGGGCTCTTACACTTATACTTTTGAAGGTCTTTTACTTTCTTATACGTTAGCAATTCCCTTTTTTACTTATAGTTTAATTTCTACTTTTATTTTTTCAGGAATAATTGAGGGTATTTGTAAGTTAAATTTAAAAAAATTAACAACCTAGCTGTTATAATTTTTTTTAAATTTTTTAACTTTTGAAATTGAAGAGATCTTGTCTAGATCCTCTTTTTTTATGAAAAATCTATTCTTAAATTTTTCTAAATCTTTGCCCATGTTATTGTTAAGTTTTACAAAGCCTGAATTATGAAATTTTAAAATTTCTTCATCAATTTTTTTATTAACAAAAAATTTCTTATAAATTAAATTAAATTAAATAAATAATAAGATAATGGAATTCTTTGATGAAAAACCTTAGTCGATGTTTCAAGTGAAAGGTAATTGAGAATTTTATATAATTTAAAACTCATGACCATGGAATATATTGTTATTTTAACTGACTGGCTTCTCTATAAAATCTTTTTAATGGAAACCTTGAAATTAGCATACTTAATCCAGCATTATCTTTGCCATAAAAGCCTAATTGTCTCTCAATTATTTCTTTTTGTTTTAAGGAATGTCTAATATTAATTTTTACTGGATACTTAATAATACTAATATCTTTAGCATCCCTCATTAATGCTGCTTCTTTTACCATCTTAATTAGATCATAATCATAGTTTCTGGTAACATCTATATTAGTATCAAATATGTTGTCTTTTTGAAATTTTGAAAACTCTTCAAGTTGGGTAACTAGCTCTTCATCATTATTATTTTTATTTTTAAGATATTTTTTTAGATTGTCAAAAGCAATAAAGTGAATATCAGAAAAATGTTCAATTATAGCTTTAGAACGATATTTATAAATCAAGTTACCCCCAAGTTTACCTTGATGATATTTATCTACACTTGCCCCAACATCTTTTAGCAATTCCTCTGGTGTGTCCCACAATTCAGCTTTTGTATCTTTAATAAAATCATCAAGAATTTTTTTAATAGAAGGTAAAAAATCATTTTGATTATTATGAATAGTTTCAATCCAATCCCAAGTTGATAAATTTAATAATCTTAATAAAGCGTGAATTTCTCCAAATATTCTATCATTGTAAAATATACCAATTAAAATATATAATTTTCTAGCTTCTAAATAATCATCATATGACATTTTACTATTTCCAACACAAATCTCTTCAATTTCAATAGCAGTAACTTCTTTTGAATCAAATTCATAAACACCAATACATCTTTGAATAGGTCTGAACTTAGTTATGAAATCCCATTTTTTTCTTGTCACTTCAGAATTTGCTTCTGTGCTATAAATTAAACTTAATTGATGCTGTGTAATATTACTAATTCCAGCTTCCATTAGGCCTTTCATACTTTCTTTTTGTGCATCCAAAGTATCTCCAGCTAATCCTAATATTATTTCCGAGTAAGAATGAGCATCAGTATCACTTACAGCATCTGACATTTCAATAATTCCTTCTAAAGAAATATTGCTACGTTTCATATTTTTTAAAACATCTTCATTAAGTGACTGTACGGATGCAGTTAATCTCAAAGCACTTTTTACCAAACTATTACACTCTAGAACTCTTTCTTTTTGGTTTTTTCCTGTACTACAAGATATATACTCTGGATAGCCAGTTCTCTCTTGAATTTCACCAAGATATTTACAAAATTCAACATCCTCTTTATACATCCCAAAGTTTGAGTCTGTAACCCTAAGTGTTTTTGTATGTTTTACTCTTTCAACAATATAATCAACTTCTGAATTTTTATGATCAGAAGATAATTTCGATACTTTAGAGTAATATCCATTGCCTTCTGTGCAAAAAGTACAACTGAAAGGGCAACCTCTGTTAGTTTGAATCATAGGAACAAATTTTTGATCAAAAAACTTATCCATAAATCCATTTATATATGGTGACGGAATTATTGATAAATCTCTAGGTCTTGGTGCTAATTCACCAAAAAAAGGGCTATCATTGATTAAAGAGTGACAAGACAAGAGTTTTTTTCTTTTAATTGTATTTAAATCTTTTTTCTCAAGTAAATGACCAACTAAATCAGCAAAAGGTAATTCACCATCTCGATAAACATAGAAATCTATCAAAGGATGTTTTTGTAACCATGAAATTTGCTCTTTTTCAGTATCAGGATAATTAGGCCCCCCCATAATAATTATTGTTTTTGGGTATTTTTCTTTAACAGCTTTGATAATTTCGTAAGTCAAATTTATATTCCACATATAATTAGATGCAGCCACTATAAAAGGTTCCTCTTTTTTTATTGCTAATTCAAATTCATCAACCAATTTGAATAATTCAATATCAATTTTATCACCATGCTGAGAAAGACAATATGTTCCAAGTAAACCTAGTTGGAGAGGCATAGTATCTGAGCCATATCCAAGTTTTGATTTATGTGTAAGATCTATAAAATTAATTTTTTTTTTCATCAGTTTGATAATTCAGATTTACCCTTTTGAGCAATAATTTTTTCACTCTTTAAGCAGAGATCACAGGCTTTGACTGGTGAATTATTTTCAATACCTTCTCTTACTTTTTTCATATTTTGATTATCCCATATTTCCTTAACTGAATACTCATTAACATTTGCTAATGGAATCTTTCTTCCAATAAATGCACAACATGGAGATACAGATCCATCAGCATAAATGCAAAGCTCAGACCATGGTTTGCTGCAATCATAATCCTTATCATCATTAATTTCTTGAGTGGAAAAATCATTATCTTTTACACTTTCAAATAATTCCACAGGCCTTTCTACTTGAAAATCTATCGAGTCTACAATGTTGGTCCATTTATCTTTAAATTCTTCTATTTCGTGTTTATTTTTATCTAAAATAACAAAAGAAACTCTTACTAATGGTAATTTACTTTTTTTTTCATCTCTCTTTTTTATAAATTTAACAATATTGTCTTCAACATAATTTAATCTGTTTTCCTTCAAAAGTCTTTTTGCAACAGGAACTCGAACTTCATTATAAGATTTTTGTGTAGCTGCATCCAATGAAATAAACAATCTTGTGACATGATTGTTTAAAATCATATTTGCCTTTTCATCATTTAATAGAGCTCCATTGGTAAATAAAAAGATATCCATTATCTGAGCTTCTTTTGCTTTAATTAAAATTTTTTCAATATTCTTAAATAATAATGGTTCTGATACACTTAACATTAATGCGCTTAATTGATTTTTTTTAAAATCTGCGAACATTTTATCTAATGTTTTGTCAGAAAATTTGCTTAAATTTGCATCATTTCTATAACCTTGGTAACACATCACACATTCTAAATTGCATCTATTAACTAACTCTAGGTTTATAGTTAATGGGTAGCCAAGTTTTATATGATCTGGTTTTTTTGATTTTTGAAGCTCATTATATAATTTTCTATATTCTAAGAATCTATCACCAAATTTTTTGGTAAGCTCATCTTTTAATACTAATTCAGGGTCAACTTTATATACCCTTTCAGAAATATTTTTTGGTTTAACATTTTTGTTAGGGTGTTCCAGCATTATTCCATTATATACATGGAAATCTTAATTATAAAAGGAGATTCTGTTAAAATTGCAATAAAACACTTTACATAAAAATAATTGCTTATAGATTGTTCAATTTATGAACAAAAATCATAACAACAATGAAAACGAGCTTGATAGTCTCAACCTATTAAGAAAAATAAAGACAAAGCCAAATGCAACACAAAGGGAGCTAGCTGAAGAATTAGGTTTTAGCTTAGGAAAACTTAATTATTGTCTAAAAGCACTAATTGGAAAAGGTTTAGTAAAAATAAAAAATTTTAAAAACAATCCCAAAAAACTAAATTATGCATACATTTTAACTCCAAGAGGCATTATTAAAAAAACCACATTAACAATAAATTTTATGAATAGAAAAATTCAAGAGTATGAAGAGCTAAAATCTGAAATAGAAAATGATAGAAATAAATAAAATAATCAAAATTCTACCTGCAGGTGAAAAAAAAAATACAATTATATTTTTATTTATGAGCATGCTTATAATGATTTTAGAATCTTTTAGTATAGGGTTAATATTTCCATTAATAATAGTTGGATTATCAGATGATTATGAGCAGGAAAAAATTTATCTGTTATTAAAAGATTACTTTGAAGGCTATTCATATCAAGAACTAATTTTTTTCTTATTAATTTTTTTAGTCACAATTTATGTTCTAAAAAATATTTTTCTTTTATATTTGCATTGGTGGAAAAATGGCTTCTGTAATAGAGTGCAATTTAAGATAGAAAAAAAATTATTGGGAATTTATCTATTTCAATCTTATTTAGATATTTTAAAAAAAAATTCAGCTTTAAAAATTAGAAACATAGTCAAAGAGACATCAAGATTTGCTAAATTTTTTTTATCGTCGATGACTCTTTTTATTGAAATTATGGTTTTAATAGGAATTACATCTATTATTTTTTTTCTACAACCTGAGGCAGCAATTTATGTATTAGTTTTAATAATATTAATAACAGTTTTCTTTTATTTTATTGCTAAAATTAAAGCTGTTGAATGGGGTAAAAAAAAAGTTTTTCATTCTGGCCAAACTCTCAAAGCATTAGTTGAAGGTTTGTCAGCAATAAAAGAAATAAAAGTTTTTAAGAAAGAAAATTTTTTTATAAATAATTTTTCATATCATAATAAAATAGTCTTACATGTCACCAGAATGTTTTCTACTTTCAATGAAAGTCCAAGAATATTAATTGAGGCTATTAGTGTATTGACAATGTCTTTTGCAATAATTTTTATGTTTAATAATGGAGAAGAGAAAACTGAAATTTTAGCTATGGTTGGTATTTTTACAGCAGCTGGCTTGAGATTATTACCTTCAACATCCAGAATTATAAATTGCATAAATGATATAAAAAATAATATGCCTTCTATTGATTTAATAATTGAAGAATTAAGTTTAAAAAGTATTAATGAAAAAAGCTTTAGCTCAAAAAATTTAATTAATAAGTTTAATAGCGATATAGAATTTAACGATATTAAATTTTCCTATTCCAATTTAAGTAAACCCATTATTGAGAATCTCAATCTTAAAATAAAAAAAGGAAGCGTAACAGCAATAGTTGGTCAAAGTGGTAGTGGAAAAAGCACTATTTTAAATTTACTTTTAGGTTTTTTTCAAGCAAACAAGGGAACCCTTAAAATAGATGGTAGGATATTAACAGAGAATGACCACTATTCAAAAAATTTTTTTGGATACGTATCTCAAGAAATTTTTCTTTTGGATGAAAGTATTAAATATAATATTTCTTTTGGCGAAGAAAATGTGGACGACGAAAAACTTCGTAAAGCAATTAATATCGCTCAATTGAGCGATTTTATTTTAAATCTAGAAAAAGGTGTTGAAACCCATATTGGAGAAAAAGGCTTAAATATATCGGGTGGTCAAAGACAAAGAATAGCTATCGCTAGAGCAATATATTTGGATGCAGAGATTTTAATACTCGATGAAGCAACAAATGAACTTGATGAAGAAAATGAAGATAAAATAATTAAAAACTTAATTAGTGTGCATAAGCATAAAACAATTATTTTAACGACTCATAACCAGAATATTTTAAAATCTTGTGATCAAATTATCTCAATAAAAGATAATAAATTTGAAGTGAAACATAGAAATGATTAAAAAGTTTAGGAATTTATCAAAGGGTGCAATTTTAATAGAACTAGAAAAAAATCTTAATCATTTTCAGGTCCCCAAAACAAAGATATTTAAAGTTAGTGATTGGCTATCAAATAAAGATGAAATATTAAAAGATATTAAAAAATATTTTTTTATTAAACATAAAATTAAGATTCTAGCCATTAGATCATCTGCACATGGCGAGGATAAGACTAATAATTCAAAAGCTGGAATGTATGATAGCGTTCTAAATGTACAAACTAATAATAAAAAAGATATTATTGATGCTATTACAAAAGTATTTAAGAGCTATAAAGCCAAAAAAAACTCCAACATTTTAAAATCAGAAATAATAGTTCAGGAGATGGTTTTAAAAGTTCACTCAAGTGGTGTTATTTTTACTCACGATCTTAATGATGGTTCGCCATATTATGTTGTTAATTATGATGACAAAACTGGCTTAACAAATACTGTGACTTCAGGGTCAAATATACATTCAAACATGAGTCTAAATGTTTCTAGAGAAAGAATAAATGAGTTAAGATCACAAAGATTCAAAAAATTACTATATTCAGTAAAAGAGTTAGAGTTAGTATTGGGATCCAAATATATAGATATAGAATTTGTAATTGATAAAAAGTTAAACATGTATTTATTGCAGGTTAGAGAAATTTCGAACAAGAAAATTTGGAATAAAAAAGAAATTAATTCATTTAAAAAAATAATTAAGAAGACTGATTTGAAGTTTAAAAATATATTCAAAAAACAAAAAGGTGTTATTGGAAAAACCTCAGTTTTTGGTCAAATGCCAGATTGGAATCCCGCTGAAATAATTGGAAAAACCCCCAGAGATTTGTCTTATTCACTTTATAAAAAATTAATCACAGACAAAATATGGTCTCAAGCAAGGAAAGAGATGGGTTATAAAATACCAAAAAATAAAAGTCTAATGACATCTTTTGGTGGTCATCCGTATATTGATACCAGGTTAAGCTTGAATTCATTCTTACCAAAAAAATTAACAAATTCATTATCAGAAAAAATGATTAATTTTTGGCTTGAAAAACTAAAGCACAATCCAATACTGCACGACAAAATTGAGTTTGATCTGGCAATAACATGCTATTCATTTGACATAAAATCTAAACTTAACAACTTAGTGGGACCTATATTAACAAAAAATGAAAAAAAAATTTATATGAGTCATCTTAAAGATTTAACAATAAAATCTTTAGACTCTAGTTCAAAATTTAGTATTCAAAATACCTTAAAAAAAATAGAAATTTTAAAAGAAAAGCAGAAACTTTTCAAAAATCAGGGAAAATTAGATCAAATTAATCAACTCATTAAGGAATGTAGAATATATGGGACTTTACCTTTTTCAATTTTGGCCAGACATGGTTTTATTGGAGTTACTTTATTAAACTCAATTAAAGAATTAAAAATCTTGAAAAAAGAGGAAGTAAATTTATTTGTAAAAAATATCAAAACTATAGCAACTGATATGGTGGTTGATTTTAATCATATAAAAAAAAATAAAGATAAGAAGAAAAGATTCCTCATAAAATATGGCCATTTAAGACCAGGCACCTATGATATTATGTCAAAAAGTTATGATGAAAAATCATATTTTCAAAACAATACAAAAATAAATATTTTAAAAAAGAATAATAATTTGAAATTAAATTCAACCCAAATCAAATTAATTGATAAACTTTTAGCAGATCATGGTTTTAAAAAAATAAATTATCAACAACTTTTTGAATATATTCATGATGCTATAGTTGCTAGAGAATATTCAAAATTTATTTTTACAAAGAATGTTAGCAATATTTTAAAAGTATTAATTAAATATGGAAATAAAAACTCTATTAACAGGAATATATTATCTTTTATAAATATAGAAAATTTTTTAAAAAAAAATATTATTAAAAGTGAACTTTTAATTCAAAGTAAGAAAAATGAAAATTATTTCAAAATAGCTAGTGCATTGAAGTTACCCCAAATTATTCATGATCAGACAAACGCATTTATAGCACCTTATCAAATTAACATTCCAAACTTTATTACCTCAAAACATGTTGAAGGAAAACCTCTGCAAATATCATCAAAAATGAATTCACAAAAATTAGATGGTAAAATAATTTTAATAGAAGGGGCAGATCCAGGTTATGACTGGATTTTTAGCCATAAAATAATTGGATTAGTTACTAAATATGGCGGCGCCAACTCACATATGGCAATTAGAAGTGCAGAATTTGAACTACCAGCAGTAATAGGTTGTGGAGACAATTTATTTAATGAATTGATAAATTATGAATTTATATCTATTAACTGTTCAACTAAAGCAGTCAAAGAAGTTATATTAAATTAGTCATGAAAAAAAAAAACTTATTTATTTTAATTGAGCAAGCTAATAGAGAAGTAGATGCAAAATTAATCTTAGGTTTAAAAGCCTCTCAAAAAAATTATAGAGTAATAGTAGGTCATAAAGGAACTATATGGAGCATTTTTAAATTTTTTAATCCAGGAATAGTATTGTTAAAAAGCTTTGGCCCCAAAAATACTAAAATAATAGACTATCTTAAACAAAGAGAATTTAAATTAGTATCTAATGATGAGGAAATTGTCATGCAGATGGATATGGATGAAGCTGTTCAAAGAAGGTTTGATGGGCCAAATTTATATAAAATGGATCACTTAATAACAAATGGTGAAAAAGATACCAACGAAATAAAAAAACAATTCCCAAAATTTCCAGTTAATAAAATTTCACAAATTGGAAATATAAGATTTGATACAATGAAAGAGCCATATAATAAAATTATTTATGAGGAGTCAAAAAAAATAAAAGAAAAATATGGAAATTTTATTTTACTAGCTACACAATTTGGCAGAGCTAATGCAGTCAACACTAGAAGTCACAATATAGACTGGGTGTTTACACGTCTCACTGAAGATGGCATGGATGCAAATTCAAAAGTCATTATGTACAATAAGAATTTAATTTTAATGCAACGTGAAATATTAGAAAAAACAATTGAATTTGTCTTAAACTTTGAAAAAAATTTTCCTGATAAAAAACTAGTAATTTCTCCACATCCAGGTGAAAAAATTAGCTTTTGGGACAACTTTATAAAAAAAAGAAATTTGAAGAACGTCTTTATAAATAATTTAAATGCAGAACCCTCTAATAGGTGGATTGCAGCCTGTGATTATATGATAACATCAAATTCAACTATTATTCTTGAAGCACACTTATTGAAAAAAAAGATTATAAATTTTTTACCAATCGAATCTTATCACAGCACTGAAATTGATGAACTAAAAGATTTATCTATAACGGTTAGGTCTGTTAAAGAGCTTAATGAAATTATTAAAAGTAATTTTAAAGACGATCCATTTGAACCAAAATTAAATATTGTTGATAAAACAATTACTAATATTAAAGATAAAAAAGAAGCATTAGAAAATTACATAAACGTTTTTAATGATATAAATTTAGTTGAATATAACAATCCATTTACCAGAAACTATTTAAGCTATATTTTTTTTTTAAAAAATATATTTAGAATTATTAAAAAAAAATTTTTAAAGTTATTCAAATTAAACATAACTCGGCAGGATCCATTTTTACTATTATTAAGCAAAATAAAAGTGGGCCATTATCTTGATAAAAAGGAATTTATAAATAAGGCAAATTTTTATAAGGACAGTCTAAAACTTAAAAACACCTCAGTGAAACAAATAATACCTCAAGTGTTTATTATAGAAAAAGAAGATTAATTTTGTGATCATAAAAAATTACAATTGTGTATGGAAAGATAAAGGGTGCTTAAAGTCTAAATATATTGAAATCAATAATAAAAAAAATAATTTTTATACTGATTATATTGAAAATGAATTGATCAATACAGTTTCAAAAAAAAAACAATACAAAAAAATTAAAACATATTTTTGTAAAAATTGTAAGTGCACATATAATATGCCATGGTTTGATAGTATCACCTCAAGACAAATTTATTCAACTATATATGGACAACAAAATAAAGGTTGGAATCAAATTTTAGATTTTATTAATAGAAAAAATAAAAAATATCACGGTAACATTTATAAAAATATAATTTCTAAACTTAACGTAAAAAAATATGCAGAATATAATCGACCATTAACTGGAATATATCATGAATTAATCTTTAGGGATAAATCAAAATTTAAATATTTAAAATCATTTTTTAATTCAATTATTGAATTAAATAAAACCAAACAAGTTGCAGGAAAAACTACAAAGGAAATGTTAAAAATTCAAAAAATATATTTTAAAAAATTATTAGAATTTACAAACTTGAAAAATAAATTTTTAATAAAAAATAAAATTCAAAATTTTTTAATTACAGATAACTCTGCAGTATCTTGGGGAGAGAATGATAATTATAAATCAATCAATTCTAGAGCATTAAGTAGAGAATTTTTTGATCTTAAAATTTTAGATATAGATGAGGCAAAAAAAAATCATTTGAAATATGATCTGTTTGGTTTTTTTTTATCTTTAGATCATAGTTCGGACCCAAAGAAAGTTTTAGATTTAGCGTTCAAACAATCTAAATATGTTATAATTCATAGTCATATTAATCCAAAAGTTACTAAACAACATTTTTTTTCATTAACAAATCAATTTCCTGAGTATTTAAAAAAAAAAGGTATATATGTTAACAATATATCAGAATTAGTATTTGAAAAGAAATCGGAGAAGTCTCAAAAAGAAATGTATCTGCTTTGCACTAAATTTAAAAAATTTAAAAAAAAGATTAATATAAATGCTACAAAAAATTAAAAATAAAAAAGCAGTTATTGGTATATTTGGATTGGGGTACATTGGGCTTCCTAGATCAATTCAGTTTGCAAGAAAACATTTCACAGTTATAGGTTTTGATAATGATCCAAAAAAAATTGAATTTATAAATAAGAATAAGTCTTATTTAACTACAGTAAAAAATAGAGATATTCTAAATGTTAGAAAAAAATATTTTCAGACATCATTAGATTTTTCTAGAGTAAAAGAGGTCGATGTAATTATATTTTGTTTACCCACACCATTAAAAAATGGTAAACCCAATTTAGATTATATAAGAAATACAATAAAAATAATTAAACCATATCTAAAAAAAAATCAGCTTTTAAGCCTTGAGTCCACTTCATATCCTGGAACAACCGAAGAAGAAATTTGCAAACCATTAATTAAAAAATTTAATATTGGTCATAATTTTTTTATTTCCTTTTCTCCTGAAAGAGACGACCCTGGGAGAAAATTTAATAATTATAATATACCAAGGATTGTAAGTGGGTATTCTAGTAAATGTAGACATATAAGTAAGACCTTGTATTCACAAATTTTTAAAAAAATAGTTGAAGTAGATGATTTAAAAACTGCAGAAATGACTAAAATATATGAAAATGTTTATAGGTCAGTAAATATTGGACTTGTTAATGAATTAAAAAAAATTTCAGACAAAATGGGTATTGATGTCTTTAACGTAATAAATGCAGCAAAAACAAAACCTTATGGATTTTCAGCATTTTATCCAGGCCCAGGACTGGGTGGACACTGCATTCCTATAGATCCAATATATTTATCCTGGAGAGCAAAACAATTTGGTGTGAAAACTGATTTTATAAAATTAGCCGCAAGAATAAATAGTTCTATGCCTTATTGGATTGTTTCAAAGTTGAATAAATATCTGAAATTAAAAAAACTTTCAAAAAAAAAGGGTAAAATTTTATTACTCGGAATAACATATAAAAAAAATATTAATGATACTAGAGAGTCGCCAGGGTTTAAAATTTTAGATATTTTAAAAAGAAAAGGATTTGACGTTTCGTATTCTGATCCATTTATCCCAGAATTAAAAAATTATAGAAATTATAAATTTGATAAAATGAAAAGTATTAAAATAAATAAACTGTCTTTAAAAAAATTTACTGCTGCGATCTTATTAACTGATCATGATAAGTTTGATAAAAGTTTAATTTTAAAATACTCAAACTGTATAATTGATACTAGAAATTTTTTTAAAAAAAAATCTCCAAAGGTATTAAGAGCATGAAAAAAAAACTGCATTGTGGGATTTTTATATCAGAAGATGGATTTGGACATATGGTAAGACAGAGTGCAGTAATAAATGAACTCCTCAAAAAATATCCTGGAATAGTCATAACAGTATTTAACTCAAGTACTCTATTTTATATCAAGGAGAAATTTGAAAATAAAATTAATTATGTGAATATATTTAACAATCTTAAAACTGTTAAAAAAAAAGATGGAAGTTTGAATATTAAAGAAACAAATAAATATCTAAAAAAATGGGAATTAAATAAAAATATTTGGTATAAAAAAGTATCTAAATATTTTCCTTCTTTTGATTTTATAATTTCAGATTGTGTTCCTGAAGCATTTGATCTATCAAGCAAATATGATATTTTGAGCCTTGGTATAAGCCATTTTACATGGGATTGGTTTTATGAGCATGTCTGTAAATTTAGTAAAAAAAAAACTTTTAATATAATAGAGTCTTTAAATAAATGTGATCATTTTTTATTTCCCCCATTTACACCAAAAAAAATTTTAGAAAGATATAAGGGAAAGATAGATTTAATAAATTTTATAGTTGGTGATTTTGAAAATGAGAAAAGAAATAATAAAAGAAATGATAACTATAAAAAATGTTTAATAATGGATAACGGAACACGATCTTTATCAACAATGATTAACAAAACAATACCTTATTTGTTAAATGAAAAAAAAATTGAATTTACAGTGTGCATCGATCATTTAGAAGAAAAATCAAAAAATTATGTTTATGAATCAAAAAATTTCATTCCAGTTTCTGGTCTCAAAAATATGCATTCTAAGTTAATAGATACAGATATAGTAATCGCTAGAGGAGGTTTTAATACTCTTTCAGAATGTTTGGTATTAAAAAAACCAGCTTTACTATTTGATGAAAAAAATAATCCTGAAGTTGGAGAAAATCTTAAAGCATTATGTGTAGATAATAATTTTGCAAAATTAATGAGAAAAAAAGATTGGGGAAAAAATCTGATTAAAAAATTAAGAAAATTTGTAGATTACGAGGCAAGAGTAGTCTATAGAAATTTAGAGAAGGCTAAATTTAAATCAAATGGTGCAAAACAAGTAGTTGATAAAATTAACCACTTATTAAATAAAAGAGGTATTCATGGCTGAAATTATTGCAGAACTTTGTCAAAATCACAATGGTGATATAAAAATTTTAGAAGAGATGGTGCATGCAGCTTCAGAAAGTGGAGCAGATTATGCCAAAATACAATCGTTACATTCTAGTGAGCTTACACACAGAGAAAGATTTGACAATGGTATTAATGAAGGAGGCAGAACAAAAGTTATTAAAAGACCTTTTAAAAATGAATATGAAAGATTAAAAAAACTAGATTTAGACAAAAGTGACCATGAAACTTTTTTAGGATTTTGTAAAAAATTTAAAATAAAACCCTTAACTACAGTATTTACTTTGTCTAAGATTGATATGATTGAAGAACTTAATTTTGATACTGTTAAAATTTCTAGTTTTGACTGTGCTTCACATAGGTTAGTAGAGGAAGTTGCGAAAAAAACTTTTTCAAAAATTATAGTTTCAACAGGGGCAACATTTAATAGAGAAATAAAAGAAACTATAAATATTTTAAATAAACATAAAAAAAACTTTTCTTTGCTTCATTGTGTGTCCATTTATCCAACTCCCTTAGAAGATGCAAATTTATCAAGGATCAATTATTTAAAAAAAATTGCAAAAAGTGTAGGTGTTAGTGATCATTCAAACCCTGAAAAGAGTAAAAATTTAATACCAGCGGTTTCATTTTATATGGGAATAGATGTAATTGAAAAACATTTTACTATATTGGATAAGGATAAAACTAAAGATGGACCAGTTTCAGTTAATCCTGAACAATTAAAAGAATTAGTAAATTTAAATAAAATGACAAAAGAAGAAATTAAAAATTATATAGATGATAATATTGAAGATTATAAAATTCTATTAGGACAAGAAAATAGAGATATGACTGATACTGAATTATTAAACAGAGATTATTATCAAGGAAGGTTTGCAAGTACAAATGTTGCAGAAGAAATAATATACAATTGGGATAAAGATAAAGTAATTTAAAAATGTTAGCCTCAATTATTATAACAAATTATAATTACAGCAAATATTTAGGTAATTGTTTGAGAAGCTGCATTAATCAATCGATAAATCCTGATAAATATGAAATAATTCTGATAGACGATTTTTCTAAAGATAATTCTTTAGAGATAGCGCAAGAATATTTGAGCTCATTTAAAAATTTTAAGATTATTAAAAATAAAAAAAATTTAGGTGTTGCAAAATCATCAAATATAGCAATTAAGTCTGCCAAAGGAAAATATGTTATTAGAGTAGACTCTGATGATTATATTAATAAAGAGTTCCTTAATATTTTAGTATACTTTTTAGAGGAGCACCCTGATTATTTTAGTGTAGCTTGTGATTATTATTTAGTTAATAACAAAGGTGAAAAGATAAAAAGAGTATCTAGCAGAGACAATCCTGTTTCATGTGGTGTTTTATATAATAAAAAACATCTGATGAAAATTGGAATGTACGATAGCAAATACAGACATAGAGAAGAAGAAGAGCTAAGATCAAGAATTAATTTAAACCCAAATCTACTATCCTATTATCTTAATTTTCCACTTTATAGATATAGAATGCATGGATCGAACAAGACAAAACAAAAAAATTATTCAACAACTTTTAGAAAAAAAATTGATAAGATAACTTTATCAAAAAATTTTAGAGAGTTTAGTAAAAGAGAAAGAGATTTAACCAAAAATATTATTGTAGTAATTCCTGCAAGGGAAGGTTCAAAAAGACTTCCAAACAAAAACATGTATAAAATTTGGGGTAAGCCCATGATTTATTGGCCTATCAAAGCAGCAAAAAAATCAAAATATGTTAAATCAATTTATGTTACTTCAGATAGTAAAAAAATCTTGAACTATTCAAGTTCACTAAAAGTTAAAACTATATTGAGACCAATAAATTTATCAGATGATAAGACAGAAAAAATGAAAGCTATTGCCCATGCTACAAAATTAATAATGAAAAAAACCAAACCTACACTTGTCGTCAGTTTACAGGCCAATTCTCCAGATGTTAAAACATTTGATATTGATAAATGTGTAGAAAAATTAGTAAGATTTAATTTAAATGAAGTAATATCTACAGATGAAAATTTCAATCAAAACGGAACGATCAGAGTATTAAAACAGAAACAGGTGTTTTTTGATGGCTTAAGTACTCATTGTGGATTTGTTGTTACAAATACTTCTGATATACATTTTTTGAATGATTTAAAAAAAACTGAAAAGACAAAAAGCCATGCAAACAAATAAATTTCAAAGAAACATTAGAATAATTGCAGAAATTCATCCACAATTTTTAGGAAGTATAGATGAATTAAAAAGAGTAATTTTACAATCAAAACTAGGAGGCGCTGATTATGTTAAAGTCCAACTATATAGTAGTAAAAAATTATTCAACAATTTAGATAGAGAATATTTGGAAATATCAAAAACAGAGTTAAAAGAAATTAAATCTTTTTCTGATAATCATGGAATTAAATTAACAGCATCAATATTTGATGAAGAAAAGCTCGACTGGTGTGAACAACTAGATTTTCCACTTTATAAAATTGCAAGTAGAACATTAAGTGAAGACAAAAAATTGTGTGAAAAAATAATATCAACTAACAAAGAAACCATTATTTCTTTGGGCATGTATGACGTCTCTCAAGGCATACCTTATAAAAAAGATAATATTAAATATTTATACTGTGTTTCAAAATATCCTACTGAGTTGACAGATATAGACATGCCAGATTTTAAAAATTCTTTTTTTGATGGATTTAGCGATCATACAATAGGAATTGCAGCATGTCTTTTTGCTGCTTCTAGGGGTGCAAAAATTTTAGAAAAGCATTTTTCAAATTATAAAAATCTTAATGTTGCAACACAACAAGCACATACCTGCAGCATGAATTTTAATGAATTATCTCAAATAAGAGAAATTATAGACTCAATCACTCTTTTAAAAAGTAAAAAATAAATTTATGAAAAAAAGAATAAAAGCTGGAGATAATATCAAAACTAAAAATGCTGATTGGAAATTTTCAGGAGAAACAGCAAAAAATTTTGATAATCATATTAGTAAATCAGTACCACTATATAACTGGTCTCATAATCTTGGATTAAATATATCAGACTTTTTTTTATCCAAACCTTGCAATGTGTATGACATAGGATGTTCTACCGGAACATTCTTGAAATCATTGAACCTTAGAAATAAGAATAGAAAAATAAATTTTTTTGGAATAGATGAAATAAAAGATATGTGCAAAATAGCCAAGAAAAATAATATTCAATTTAAAAATGTAAAAATATTGAATAAAAAAATTGAAAAATTAAAACTTAAAAAAGCTTCTTTCATAACATCTTATTATACTATTCAATTTCTTCATCCATCCACTAGGCAGAAAGTGTTTGATAAAATTTTTAATTCTTTGAATTGGGGTGGAGGTTTTTTATTTTTTGAAAAAGTTAGAGCTCCTGATGCTAGATTCCAAGATATTGTCACACAACTGTACAATGATTATAAAATGGACCAAGGATATTCCTCTAATGAAATCCTAGCTAAATCAAGAAGCTTAAAAGGAGTTTTAGATCCATATACTTCAAATGCAAATATACTGATGTTAAAAAGATCAGGATTTAAAGATATTACTACAGTATTTAAATTTCTATGTTTTGAGGGTTTTTTAGCAATAAAATAGTGAAATGAAAAAATTCGTCACAAACTCAAAAAATATTTTACCAGTAGACGAAAAAAAATATTTAAAACCATTTTTAACATCAACAAATATCAATACTAGATATTGGGAGTCTCCTCCAGAAAATAATATGTCTGATACTTACTTGACCAGTAAGCTTATGCAAATTCATCAGCTATTAGACATGTTTAAATCCCTAGATATAGATTTCAAAAATAAAAATTTTTTGGACATCGGTACAGGAAATGCATTTTTACCCAAAGCATTATTATGTATTACAAATTTAAAATCAGCAACTGGCGCAGATCCTTTTCAGTCAAATGAAAATGCAAGCAATCATCAACCGAACAATACGGAAGAAAATTTTAATTCTTTTATTAGATATGTTAAAAATTTTAATAGAAAAAAGATTAGTTATACTTTATATAAAAAATACTGTCATGAAAAAGCTGAAAAAGAAACTTTTATACCCCAAGATCATAAATTAGGAAAAATAAATTATTCAAAATTAAAAAACTATAATTTTAAACCTTATGGAGCTCATGATCTAAAAAAATTAAATAAAAAATTTGATTTAATTTATTGTAAGGCTATTGAGCATATACCTAATTGGAAAAAAGTCTTTGAGAATTTAAGTTTAGTATCTAAAAAAAATACAATTGTATATTTTAAACATAGGTCCTTTTTTTCATATTTAGGCCCTCATAGATATGCTTCTACTGCAATTCCTTGGGGTCATGTTTTATTAAATGATAAAGAATATAAAAAATATGCTGAAAAGTTTCACAAAACGAGATCAAAAAAAATGATAAATGATTTTTTTTCAAATTTATCTTATCCTAGAAATTCTGTAAGTGAAATGACTCAAATGATGAGCAAATATGGATTTTCTTTAAAGTGTATTAAAGTTGAAACACCACCATATGTTAAAAAGATTACAAAATTTACTAATGAAATTAATAATTTTTGGAAGATTGTAAATAAAAATTATCCAAATTTAAATTCAGATGAATTATTTAGCAGTATTCACCATATAGTTTTTGAAAGAAATTAAACAGATATAATAAATGTGTGGTTTTTTTGTATATTATCCATTAAATAATAAGAGTAAATTTAATCAAAAAAAATTCGTCAAGTCAGGAAATTATATTTCCCATAGAGGACCTGATGATAAGCATTCCTTTTATAATCAGGACATAAAAATGTTATTTTATCGACTTAAAATAATAGATTTATCAAATAAAGGTCGACAACCAATGCTAAGTCATTCAAAAGAGAATATAATCGTATTTAACGGCGAAATATATAATGCAAAATATTTAAGAAGTTTTCTTAATCAAGATTACATTAAAGGTTCTAGCGATACCGAAGTTTTACTAAATTTATATGAAAAAATGGGACCAAGCTTTTTAGAAAAAGTAGAGGGGATGTTTAGTTTGGTTATTTATAATTTTAAAAAAAAAAATTGCTTTATTGCGAGAGATAGATTTGGGATAAAGCCTCTTTATTTTTCAAAAAATAAGGATTATTTGCTTATTTCATCTGAAATTAAACCTATTTTATCTTATGATAGTAATGAAAATGAATTTAACAAAGAAGCTTTCGCAGATTTCTTCTTCAAACAGCAAATGGACCACCAAAACAAAAGTTTTTTTAAAAATATAAATTCTTTAAATCCAGCTACTTTTCAAACAGTAGATAGAAATAAATCTGTAAATAAAAAATATTGGAATATTGAAGGTAAAATGTGTTTAGAAAATTTTTCACAAGCAAAAACAAAATTTCAAAATTTATTTTTAAACTCTTTAGATGATCACCTGGTATCAGACAAAAAAATTAGCCTAATGTTTAGTGGAGGAACGGACAGTACATCCCTTGCAATTTTGATGAATAGAAAATTAGAATATCAACTAGATACTTATACGTATGATTTCGCAGGAAATGAAAAATATGGCGAATCTGCAAATTGTAAAATTTTGGCAAATAAACTTGGAATTAAAAATTTTACTGAATGGGTAGAGCCAAAAGATGTTTTAAAAGATTTTGATGCTATATCCTTTGAACTAGAGTCACCCTTTACCTCAATAAGGTTATGTGGAGTAAGAAAAATATTAAAAAAAATAAAAAATGATGGTTTTAACGTAACAGTAGAAGGTGGTGGTGGAGATGAAATCTTAGGAGGGTATCAATATAACCATTTAAATTATTTACTCGATCAGGTTAAAACAAAAAATTTAAAAGAGTTCTATGAATATCTTGGAAACTTAATCAAAAAAAAAAATAAACAAAAAATTTTAGACTTTATTATGACGATTACTTATCAGTCTGGATCAACTAAAGATAGTGTGCCTTTTGTAGATCTTAAAAACTTTAATAATGAATTTCTAGATGATTTTATAAATGAAAATTATTATACAAAAGATAAATTTTCAGAAAATTTAAATTTTATGCAAAAATCACAATATAATGATATTAAATATGTTAATCTTCCGAGAAGTTTAAAATATACTGATAAGCTTTCAATGAATTCTGGAATAGAAAATAGAGTTCCTTTTCTAGATCATCACTTAGCAAAGTTTTCTTTTAATTTACCAAATAATTTTAAATACAAAAATAAAACCAATAGATACATTCTAAAAGAAATGTTCAAGGATCAAGGATTTTCTAAATTTTTTACAAAATCTAAAAAATCAATTGTAGATCCACAAAGAGAATGGTTAAAAAATGAATTAAAAGAGTTTATTTTTGATACTTTTAATTCGTCAGAATTTAAAAATAGTTATTTTTTTAATCAAAAAAATATAGTTAAAAGTTATAATAATTTTATAAAAACTAAGAATCACACCAGTTTTGGTTTATTTCAAATACTTTCAGCTTTTAGATTTCAACAAAAATTTTCATCAAGCTTTACGATTAAATGAAAAAAAAAAGAATATATATTCCAGTTGAAATTAAAAAAAGGGAACTGGACTCACTTTTGTTATTTTCAATTTTTGCCTCAAAACATAATTTTTCAATAGTTATATCAACTAAACAAAATTTAAATTCCTCAATAAATTATTTAAGGGAAGGCATTTATTTGATGAAAAGTATCGGGAAAAAAAATTTGCAGTTTATTCAAAATCTTAAAAAACAAGGTCATAGAGTGGTTTGTTTAGATATAGAAGGAAGTCACTACATTCATAAAGAGAAATTGATTAATAGAATTTTTATAAATAATTTAAAGGAATTAGACTACTTTTTTTGTTGGGGAAAAAATCAATTAAAAGATTTGTTAAATCTTTATCCAGATCAAAAAAAAAAATTAAAAGTAACTGGTCATCCTAAGGTAGATATTTTAAAAAGTTCTTTTAATGATATCTATAAAAATGAAGCAAGCAAAATTAAAAAGGAACATGGAAAATTTATTCTAATAACTACATTTTTTCCAGTATTCAATTTTTTTAAAAGAAAAAATGTTAATTCTCATTCTCAAATGTTAAAACATGCTGATTATACAGGGCCAAATCTGTCTTTTTTGGGCAAACAACTATTATTACATCAAAAAAAAAATTTTATACATTTTCAAAATTTAATAAAATTCTTAAACGAAAAATTTGAAAATATAAATTTTATTATTCGTCCTCATCCAGGAGAAGATCACAATAATTGGAAAAAAAAAGTACAAAAATATTCAAATATAAAAGTTATTTATGATGATCAGAGTACCTGTTCTTGGATTATGGCCTCAGATTTGATGATAAGTTGTAACTGCACTACTTTACTCGAATCTTATTTAATGAGTAAAAAAAGTGTGAATTTTTTACCCTACAGCAATAAACTTGTTGAGTTTAAACTTATTAAAGCATCAAGTTTAAATATATACAATAAATCTAAATTATATTTATTAATTAATAATATAAAAACCAATAATTTAAAAGCTTCTTCAAAAAAATATAAAGATCTTTTTAAAAAAAATATCGAAAATTTTGATAAAAAAAATTCAAGTGAAATTATAATCAAATATTTACAAACATTGAAAATAGAAAATAAACTAAAAAATAAAGAAATAACTTTTGATATAATTTTTAAAAAAAAATTAAAGAAATTAGTTTATAAATTTAAAGAGTATTTTAGCATAAATAATGATTTACAAAAATTGATAAATCAAAAAGCTCCAGAAATAAATAGAGATGAAATTATTGAGAAAATTGAAATTTTAAACAAAAGCATTGGTGTAAATAAATTAAATATAGTAGAAATTTTACCTGGTGTATTTGAAATTTATAAAAAGAATTGAAAACAACTATTGATAATTCAAAAAATCATATGTACAAAGATTAAAATTTTTAATCAGAAATAGTTTAACTAATAAAAAAATAATAAAGAGATTATCTATAATGACAAATACAAAAAAAATAATTTTTATTAGACATTGTAAAGCAGAAATGGGTGGCGTAGATAGAGAAAGAAAGCTGGATGAAGATGGAGTTATTCAATCTAAATCTTTAGGAAAAAAACTCAATAATCTATTATCAAAGGAAGTAAGAGTTTACTCTAGTCCATTCCAAAGAGCCACCGAAAGTATAGAAGCTCTTTTAGAATTTAATAATGATATTAAAATATCAACAAGTTCTTTTTTAGAAGAGATAGACCACGGAAAATCTGATGAATTTTCAAAGCATGAGATTATAAAAAAAATGTGGGATGATGAAAATTTTTGTATAGAGGGTCATAATTCACAAAAAAAACATTTTTTAAAAATTAAACCAGATTTAGATAAAATAATGAGTGATTTTAATTCTGGTTCGCATGATATGATTTTAGTAACACACGGTAATCTTTTGGGCATAATTTTAAAATTTTATTTCAAAAAAACTTTTGGTTTTAATGAATGGAAGAAAATGTCTATGCCAGATTTGTATATTTTACCATTTGATGCAAATGTAAAAGATCAAAATTTTATAAGAGATGTTGATAATATTGATAAAATTTACTATATATAAATAATCATTAACCTTAAATATTAACTTAAATTATGGCTGAAGAAATTAACAAATCATACCTTAAAGAAAAACAATATAAAACAACCAATTATTTGGAAGCAAGAATTAAAATTCATCAATTTACAGAAAACAAACAATCATTTCATGAGTGGATATTTGATAAACTCGATATAAATAAATTTACCAAGAAACCAATTAAAATTTTAGATATTGCAGCTGGTACAGGTATATTTTGGAAGCAAAATATAGCAAAATTAAATGATTTACAAATTGATCTAACAGTTACTGATTTTTCAGATTCAATGTTAGAGAAGTCAAAACAAAATTTAAAAGATAATAACTTTTACAAAATAAATTTTGAACAAGCAGATATAGAAAAATTAGAAAAGTATAAAAATCAATTTGATATAATTTTATGTCATAATGCAGTCTATCATTCAGAAGATAAAGACACTGCATTATCAAATTTAAAAAATTGTCTTAATGGTGATAAAGATTCATTTATAAGCATTACAACTAATAGTGAAAAACACATGTTAAATGTTTATGAAATTGGTAGATCGTTAGATAAAAATTTTCCTACAGACAGAATCATAGATACATTTACAGAAGAAATTGCAGACTTAATGCTTCCTAAACACTTTAAGTTTAATAAGATAATTGAAGAGGAAAAATTAAAAGTAACTGATTTAGACATACTAATGGATTATGTTGCTTCTGGAGTTGAGCCGAGGAACATAGTTTTAAAAGATAGTTTTTATGACGAATATAGAGCTATTGTTAAAGAAGAAATTGATAAGTTAGGATATTTTCAAATAATTAAAAGATCTCCACTTTACATCTGTAAAATTTGATAACATATTTTAATTGTTCTAATATAAAATAATTAATATGGTGATTTGGATAACAGGAATTTCTGGTACAGGTAAAACAACTTTAGGAAAATATTTTTATAATAGTTTTAAAAAAGAAAATCCATCCACTATTTATTTTGATGGCGATAAATTTCGGTCAATATTTAAAAATGATATTAAATATACCTTAAAAGATAGAAATACCAATGCTCAAAGATTAACAGCACTAGTTAAATACCTGTCAGACCAAAAAATTAATGTTGTAATCTCTGCAAATATCACCACATTTAGCTTTAGAAAATGGTGCAGAAAAAATATTAAAAATTATATAGAAATTTATATTGAAACAACAAAAAAAATTTTAGCACAAAGAGATTACAAAAATTTATATAAGTTGATTTTACAAAAAAAGATAACCAATGTTGTTGGGATTGATCTTCCATTTAAAAAACCTAGCGGTTGTGACCTATATTTAAAAAATAATAAATCCAGAAATGATTTTTTAAAAAATTATAATAAAATTTTGAATTTGGTAAATAAAAAAAAAAAGCACATATATTAAATTTATTTAAAATTTTTATTATAAGCAAAAATATGATTTATTGAAAAAATGTCTAAAGAAAAAATATTAAATTATCCTGAATATAAAATAATTAGTCTAATTAGAGTAAACTAAGGTATGAAAAAATTATTAGTATCACAGAGAGTTATTTTTGATAAAAAAACTAAAATATATAGAGATGCTCTAGATCAACAACTTGTAAATTTTTTTTATAAAAATAACTTTATTTTAATTCCCATACCAAACTTAAACATATCTGAAAAAAAGTTAAAAAAATTTATTTATGATTTATTTAATATGTCAAAGATTCATGGAATCGTATTAAGTGGGGGTAATGATATTAATGAATATCGCTCTAGAGATTTACTTGAAAAATGTCTTCTAGATATTTCTCAACAAAAAAAAA
>TARA_B110000027_G_scaffold30306_1_pt1 | contig 24619 bp, 22 predicted proteins | sample TARA_B110000027 | Tara Oceans TARA_B110000027 (sample SAMEA4397101) | marine metagenome | biome: Polar Biome; feature: [SRF] surface water layer (ENVO:00010504); material: water (ENVO:00002006), including particulate matter (ENVO:01000060) such as... | depth 5 m
CAATCTCGATAGTTAGGATGTTTACTTTTTTTCCAAAATTGTAAACCGTATCATAATCCATCAAGTCGCCTTGAAAAAATTCATTACAGGCCAGTTTGCTAGGGGCTTCTGGGCTCGGGTCTAAAACACAGGTGTGGATGTCAAATTTTCGGGTTGTGTATAGTAGCATTTTCCCAAGCTGACCGCCGCCTAATATACCAAGTTTGAAGTGTGATGAAAAATACTCCATTATAAGATTTTCTTGAACGATTTTTATAAATACAGTACAAAAATACACTTAAAAATGAAACTGGACACTAAAATCGGCTATCAAAAGGAATCAAAACATTTACAATTGACTATCTTTGCACCTTGATTTTAGTTAATAACTAAGACGCTGTAAAGAAGTCAACAATTTAAAGTTTAAATTACGAATGAAAAATTTAGTATTATTTGGCCCTCCAGGCGCAGGTAAAGGGACTCAAGCTGCTTTCCTAAAACAGACTTATGATTTAATTCATATTTCTACAGGAGATGTATTTCGATTTAACATTAAAAACGAAACAGACTTAGGGAAACTAGCAAAATCTTTCATGGACAAAGGGGAATTGGTTCCAGATCAAGTCACGATCGATATGTTGAGTGCTGAGGTCGCTAAAAATTTGGATTCTAAAGGATTTATTTTTGATGGATTCCCAAGAAACGTATTACAAGCAGAGGCTTTAGATGTACTTTTAAAATCGCATCAAACCAAAATTAGTGCAATGATTGCTTTGGAAGTTGATGATGAAGTTTTGGTTGAACGTCTTCTTAAGCGTGGAGAAACAAGTGGTCGACCTGATGATGCAAATGATACGGTGGTTCGAAATAGAATAAAAATATATTATGCCGAAACAGCAATCCTTAAATCGTATTATTCGGCTAAGGATAAATATTTTGGGGTGGACGGTGTTGGGTCTGTAGAAGACATCACGGTTCGGTTAAATACAGTAATTAACACACTGTAAAATAAAACGCATTTCATGACAGAAGGTAATTTTGTAGATTATGTAAAAATGTTTGCTTGCTCTGGAAATGGAGGAAAAGGATCAGTCCACCTTCATCGTGAGAAATTTATCACCAAGGGCGGTCCTGATGGTGGTGACGGTGGACGTGGCGGTCATGTTATTGTTCGCGGTAACGAACATCTTTGGACGTTACACCACTTGAAATTTAAGCGTCATTTTAGAGCTGGTCACGGCGGATCTGGAAGTAAAAGTCGTAGTACTGGTGCTGATGGTGAAGATGTGTACGTTGAGGTTCCGTTAGGAACAGTGCTTCGTGATACAGACACCAATGAAATTCTTTTTGAAATTACAGAAAACCAAGAAGAAGTCATACTTTGTGAAGGCGGAAAAGGCGGTTTAGGAAATTGGCATTTTAGATCGTCAACAAACCAAACCCCGCGCTACGCTCAGCCTGGACTTCCGATGGTTGAAAAATATGTTACTATTGAGCTAAAAATTTTAGCAGATGTAGGATTAGTTGGATTTCCAAATGCTGGAAAATCAACATTATTATCAGTGATCACATCGGCAAAACCGAAAATCGCCGACTATGAATTTACAACCTTAAAACCAAATTTAGGGATTGTAGAATACAGAGATTACCAGTCATTTGTGATGGCGGATATTCCCGGGATTATTGAGGGTGCCGCAGAAGGAAAAGGGTTGGGGCATTATTTTTTACGTCATATTGAACGAAACTCTATTTTATTGTTTTTGATCCCTGCAGATGCCGATAATATTAAAAAACAATATGATATTTTATTGGACGAGTTGCGACGGTATAATCCGGAGATGCTCGACAAAGATCGTCTTATCGCCATCTCTAAAAGTGATATGCTCGATGATGAATTAAAAGCGGAACTGAAACAAGAGTTGGATGGTGAACTGCCTATCGATTATTTGTTTATATCATCTGTTGCACAAACGGGTATTGTTCAGCTTAAAGATCATTTGTGGACGATGTTAAACCGTTAAAAAACTATAGGTATGAAAAATTTCGTACTGATTTTGATATGCCCATTTTTCTTAATTGGTCAAAACTACACTCAGGAACTAGACCGCTTATTTGAAGCTAAAAATTATGATCTAGCGGTTAAAACCTTAGAGCACTATTTATCTAAAACACCTGAAGACGTAGTGTTAATTGAGTTGATGGGAGATGCTTATGGATTTCAAAGTCAATGGAGTAAAGCAGTTGCCGCTTACAAGTCTCTTTTGGACCTTTACCCTAACAGTGTTACGTACCACTATAAATATGCGGGTGTCTTAGGAAAGCTTGCCAAAGAGGAGCGTAAGCTAAGTGGAATTGGTCAAATTTCTAAGGTTAAAACCTCTTTTCTTACAGCTGCAAAGCTTGATCCAACTCATATCAATGTTCGATGGGCATTGGTGGAGTTGTATACCCATCTGCCTAGTTTTTTAGGTGGGAGTTATAAAAAGGCACTGATTTATGCGGATCAATTAAAACAGCTTTCTAAACCAAACGGCTATTTTGCAAAAGCTTATGTTTTTGAAAACTCAAGCCGAGAAGATTTAGCAAAAATAAATTACAAAAAAGGACTTTATACTCTAAATGAATTGGAGTGTTTTCAATCTGAATTATCACATTCAACTCATTTGAGTATGCATGTTAATTCAATACATTTTTTAATAGCAAAGGCTTGTGTATTACACAACACACAGCTTACTATTGGACAGCAGCATATACACTATTATATGGAGGCTATTTCTTCAAAAGACAGTAAATCTCTAGAGGAGGCTTATCTAATTCAATCACAGCTTTTTAAGCTTCAGAATAATGTTTCCGAAGCCTTACTAGCTATCGAACAAGCGCTTCTCTTGAAGCCCGATTTTAAAGCAGCATTGAAAGAACGGCAATTAATTTTATTGTTAAAGCCTTAAATAAATCTAACCTCATTCCGTATATTTACCTCTCATAAACTCTCAGTATGAATGTACATTTTATTGCTATAGGTGGTGCTGCGATGCACAATTTAGCATTGGCGCTTCACAATAAAGGGCTACAAGTCACAGGTAGTGATGACACTATTTTTGAGCCTTCCAAATCGCGATTAAATTCTGCAGGACTTTTGCCGACTCAATTTGGGTGGTTCTCTGAAAAAATCACTAAAAATTTAGATGCGGTTGTTCTTGGGATGCATGCCAAAAAGGACAACCCCGAGCTTTTAAAAGCTCAAGAATTGGACCTAAAGATATATTCATATCCTGAATTTTTATATGAGCAATCCAAACATAAAACCCGTGTGGTGATCGGTGGTAGTCATGGAAAAACAACCATTACGGCCATGATATTACACGTTTTAAATTATCATGATATTGATGTTGATTATATGGTAGGGGCACAATTAGATGGTTTTGATGTGATGGTGAAACTTACAGATGATGCTGATTTTATTGTGCTTGAGGGGGATGAGTATTTAAGTTCACCAATTGATCGCCGTCCAAAATTTCATTTGTACCAACCAAATATTGCGCTATTGAGTGGGATTGCTTGGGACCATATCAATGTGTTTCCAACGTTTGAAAACTATCTTGAGCAGTTTAAGATTTTTGTAGATAGCATTACGGTTGGGGGAAGTATTTCCTATAATACTGAAGATGTGCATGTAAAAACTATCGTTGAACAAAGCGAAAATCAAATTCGAAAATTCCCATACCAAACTCCTGAACACACGATCGATGATGGTGTGTCATATTTGGATACCGAAGAAGGAGATCTTCCCCTTGAAATATTTGGCGCTCATAATTTAAATAATCTTTCGGGTTCCAAATGGATTTGCCAACAAATGGGGGTAGATCAAGGTGATTTTTATGAAGCGATCTCTAGTTTTTCTGGAGCAAGTAAGCGCTTAGAAAAAGTAGCAACAAACGCAAGTTGTGTGGTTTATAAAGATTTTGCCCATTCTCCAAGTAAAGTGAAAGCGACTACTGAAGCTGTAAAGTCACAATATCCAAATCGCGAACTTGTAGCGTGTTTAGAACTTCATACCTATAGTAGTTTAAATGCAGAATTTCTAGAACATTATAAAGGCACATTAGATGCAGCTGATACTGCAGTCGTATTTTATTCGCCACAAGCCGTAGAAATAAAACAACTAGAGTCGGTTAGTGAGGGTCAAATAGAAACCGCTTTTGACCGCAATGATTTGATTATTTTCACAGACCCTACGCTTTTTAAGGCGTACTTAATGGCTTTGGAATATGCACATAAAACTGTACTATTGATGAGCTCAGGAAGCTATGGCGGTTTAGATTTTGAAACCCTTAAAAACACAGTAGTTCAGCAAAATTGATTACATTTAAAATACTAATACTCCAAATTTATGACAATGCTCCCCAAATCATTCTCTATAAAAAACTGGTCACAAGATGACCGCCCTCGCGAAAAACTAAGAGATAAAGGCTCACGAGTTTTAAGTGATGCCGAATTGTTGGCGATTCTTATTGGCTCTGGCACGGTTCAAGAGAGTGCTGTAGAACTCTCTAAACGTATCTTATCTAGTGTAGGGCACAACCTTCAAAACTTAGGAAAGCTTTCAATAGCTCAATTAATGAATTTTAAAGGGATTGGCGAAGCAAAAGCGATTAAGATTAAAGCTGCCATGGAACTTAGTCGTCGCCGTAGAGAAAGTAATCCTACACAGCTTGACAAAATCAATACGAGTCTTTCGGCATTTGAAATCATGCAACCCCTTTTGGGGCATCTTTCTCATGAGGAGTTTTGGGTTTTATATCTTAACCGTTCAAATAAAATAGTGGCAAAGACACAATTGAGTAAAGGAGGTATGACGAGCACTATTGTGGACGTTCGCATCATTCTTAAGCAGGCTTTGGAGCATTCTGCTACGGCAATTCTTCTAGCCCATAATCATCCTTCGGGAATGCTTAAGCCGAGTGTTTCTGATAAGCAATTAACTCAAAAATTAAAATTAGCATCGGAAAGTTTAGATATTAAAGTCTTAGACCATATTATTGTCACAGAAAAGTCCTATTTTAGTTTCGCCGATGAAAGCTTATTATAATGCTGTTAGTTTACACATCTAAAATCACACCGAGACTCAAATTTGTTTTTAAACAAATCTGCACGCGTATCCTTAAAATCCCTGTTTCTTTTACGAATGTAATTGAAGAGTTTATTGCGCATGACAGTCTGAAGATGTCTTATGGCGCACAACCCTTAGGTAGTGAGTTTTTTGTGAGAAGTAATGGCCTTTTATTAGATCAGGGTATTTCTGATTTAGAGCTTAATGTTCAGGTTTGGGAGGACACGAAGTGTTTTTTTAGTAGTGGTGAAAAAAGTCATATTCCTTTTGATATTTTTTCAGCAGCTTTCTACTTATTAAGTCGATACGAGGAATATTTACCACATGTTAAAGATACCTATGGCCGTTTCACCAAAGAAGAGAGTTTAGCATTCCAATCAGGCTTTTTACACCAACCTGTTGTTGATCTGTGGGCTTATAAATTTAAGGATGCCTTACAAGAGCAATATCCTAGCTACGCTTTTGAACTTCGCCAATTTTCAATCAATCCTGTGATTGATGTTCCAGTAGCCTACTATTTTAAAAATAAAGGATTACTGAGAACATTAGGCGGTATTGTGTCCGATTTATTTCGATTTCGATTTAAGTTTTCATTTAATCGTTTTCCAGTTTTATTTGGATTAAAAAAAGATCCTTATGACAACTTTAAATGGATTATTAATCGTCAAAAAACAACCCAAACCAAGTTTAATGTATTTTTCTTAATTGGAAATTTAACCACTTATGATAAAAACAATAGCCTCAATAAAAAACAGTTTGTATCCCTAATTAAATCGGTAGCCGATTATTGTAACGTAGGCATTAAGGCCTCTTATATGGCATTGGATTCTATGGTGATTTTGAAGTCCGAAAAACGGCAAATGGACGGGGTTGTAAACTCTGTTACGACCTCTGCACGGTCTTCGTTTTCAAAAGTAAATTTACCGACAACCTATCGAAACTATATTGATCTCGAGATAAGCTCAGATTATACTATGGGTTACCCAAAATCGATTGGGTTTAGAGCCGGAACCTGTACCCCTTTTTTATTTTATGATTTGGATTATGAAATTCAAACGCCTCTTATGATTCATCCCTACCAATTGATGGATTCTGCACTGCTCAAAAAAGCTTCATTTTTAGATAAAAAAGAGACCCTTTTGCAGGCTATTTCAGAAGTTAAAAAGGTAAATGGAACGTTTACATTTGTCTTTCATAATTATGCGTTTAGCCCGCTCAAGAAATGGTCCGATTTCAAATCATTATTTAATATTATAATAGACACAACAAATGACGTTTCATCATAAAAAGCATATTTTTTTCGACTTAGATCATACCCTTTGGGATTTTGATAAAAATTCAGCGCTGACTTTCGAAAAAATATTTAAGTTAAACAACTTAGATATTGATTTGGATTCCTTTTTAAAGGTGTACGTTCCTATAAATCTTCAGTATTGGAAATTGTATCGTGAAGAAAAAATTGATAAAAAGAGTTTAAAATTCGCTCGCCTTAATGATGCTTTTAAGGCATTAGATTTGGACGTTTCTGCGAGAATTGTTCATAAATTATCTGACGATTACATCACTCATCTCAGTACCTTCAATCATTTATTTCCAGATACAATCGCGCTTTTGGAGTATTTGCAGCCTAACTATACGCTACATATTATTACTAATGGATTTAAAGAAGTTCAGCACGGGAAATTAAATCAATCTCATATCGATCATTATTTTCAAACGGTTACCAATTCTGAAATGGTAGGCGTTAAAAAACCAAACCCTAAAATTTTTAAACATGCGCTTCATATGGCCAAAGCAACTGCAGAAGAAAGTTTGATGATTGGGGATAACCTTGAGGCGGATATTATGGGTGCCCTCAATTTTGGAATGGATGCCATATGTTTTAATTATCACAAAGAAACACTAGCATCGGATATCATTGGAGTAGATCATTTATCAGAACTAAAAATGTATCTTTAGATAATAAGTTTACAATTTATTAGTTTTTAATAATAATTTAACCTCAAAATTTTATGAAAAACCAACAATTTGTTTTTAGGATATTAGTTTTCTTTGGGGTCTTTTTTTTGTCCTACTCTTGTGTAAAAGATACGGACTTTGACCAAGCCGTCCCTGTTATTCTAACGCCAACCCTTGAGGTCAGCTTAGTTCAAATTCAAGAAACGCCAGTCTCTTTTCTTAACAGCTCCGGAGGAGAAGTGCTTTCCATCTCTGATGCGATTGTTTTAGAACTCTTATCTGAGGACTCTGTTATAGATTACCTAGTTAAGGCAGAATTTATATTTGAAATTACAAACAGCCTTAATAAAGCGTTTGATATTAGGATGGATTTTTATGATACTTCAAACACGCTGCAGCATACCTTTTCGATTGCTGTTAATAATTCTCCCACCAACACACTGCTTCTTACAGAGCATGTAGAAGTTTTTGAGGCAGGTACTTTGGATGCTCTAAAAACGAGTACTAATTTAAATATTACAATCACGTTGATCTCAAGCCCAACGGAGCCCAGTTTAACTACTGCTTCGGAAGGAGTTATTGCCTTGAAATCCAAAGCTGTTTTGTTTTTAAATACAGCGGAATGAAGTGGCTACTGATTTTAGGTGTTTTTACAACACTTCAAGCGCAAAACAAACAGCTCTTATATGGGTTTAAGGATATTCCACAACAAATTCTTTTAAATCCAGGCGCTCAGATTGATTATAGAGGTTTTATTGGTGTTCCTTTACTTTCTCAGATTCATTTTAATGCGGGATTAACAGGGTTTTCTGCATTTGATCTTTTTGCGAACGATGGTAAAGATTTCAATCAAAAATTAAGTGCTATCGTTTATAATATGGACGCCAAGGATTTTTTCGGATTTAATCAGCAATTAGATATTTTTTCAGCAGGATTTACATTAAAAACACCTTCAGAAAAACCAATTTTTATTTCGTTTGGAATGTATCAAGAATCAGATGCCTTTTTCTATTTTCCTAAGGATTATGCAGTTTTGGCTTATGAAGGGAATCATAATAATTTGAATCGACGTTTCAACCTTGGAGATTTGAGTGTAAATGCTGAGGTATTATCTGTTTTTCATGTGGGTATAAATAAAAAAATTAATCCAAAATTAACTTTGGGCTTGAGAGGTAAACTCTATTCTAGTATTGTACAGGCTTCATCAACAATGAATAGTGGATCTTTTACGACGGTGGAGGGGGCGGATAATTCCTTAAAGCACATTTTTGATTTAGATATGAGCTTACAAATTTCAGGGCTTTCCTTTTTAGAAAATTCTAATTCTACTAATGAAGTAGATGTTATTAGGAAGCGCCTTTTGTTGGGAGGAAACCTAGGTGTAGGTATTGATTTAGGGTTCACCTATGAGCCCGCCCCAGAATGGACTGTTGATGCAAGTCTTCAAGATGTTGGGTTTATCAATTATTCTAAGGATGTTAAAATTATATTTTAAATAATTATTTAGAATATGAAGGTATTCAACCCGTATTTCCAGAAGTTGTATCAGGGCAAACGGCTCAAGAGTATTGGGATGAAGTTAAAAATGAATTTGAAGATTTATTTGAAATCGATAGTACTTCAACGTCTTATACTAAATGGCGACCAATAAGGCTCAATAGTTCTGTGGGTTATAATTTTGGAAAAAAAATACTAAAAGAATGTAATTGCTTAGACAAATCAGATCCAACATTTCAAAATAGAGTAGGCGTGCATATGTTTGCAATGAAACGCCCCAATCATTTACAGTGGGCACTGTCTGCATTTTATTATCGAAAACTCCTAAAAGGGCTACAAATCAAAGCGACATACACGGTGGATACCTATTCATTTAAAAATATTGGATTAGGGGTTTCAACGGCTTTGGGCCCTGTGCAATTTTATGTGATGGCAGATAATTTATTGGATTATCAAAACTTAGCTAAATCACAAAGTGTATCTTTACAATTAGGTTTTAACTATATATTCAAAAATAATGAAAACTAAAATTTATATTTTCCTTCTAGTATTGAGTGTTAACATGAACGCGTTGGCACAATCTTCAATTAATGATTATAAATATGTTTCAGTCAATGAACGCTTTGATTTTTTAAAGACAGCGGATCAATATCAACTGAACTCTTTAACCGCTTTTCTGCTTAAAAAAAATGGATTTACAGTTGTTAATAAACAAAATAACTACCCACAAGATTTAGCTCACAATAACTGCTTAGAGTTACGTGCAAATGTGATTAGTGTGAAAGGGTTTTTAAAAACTAAATTACAGTTAGTTCTCACCAATTGTAAGGAAAACGTTGTATTTACATCCGAAATTGGGAAATCAAAACTTAAAATTTATAAAGACGCCTATTACGAAGCACTTCGAGATGCTTTTGCCTTAACCGAGTTCAATTATACGTATAATGGGAGTGCTAGTTCAGTAATTTTGCCAATGCCTCCTAAGCCTACTGTATTGCCACTAGTCAAAGAAGAACCCGTTCCGGTAGTGGTAACTAAACAAGTTGTCGAAACTGTGCCAATACCACAAGTTCTTGAAGGTTCCAATCCCTTAACAGAAGTGTCTACAGGTTTAGAAATAAAGCAAACGAATTCGGGTTATGATTTTATAGATTCAAGCTCAAAAAAAATAAAATATTCTGCCCATTCTACGCTGTTTGATAGCGTTTATATTGTAGAAGGTCAAGCAGGAATTATCTATAAACGTGGACAAAACTGGGTTCGTGAGTATATCGAAAATGGTAAAACTACGATTGAAGCACTGAACATTCAACGTTAATCATTGTATTTGTCTTTCCAGCGTTGTTTTAAAAATTCCTGTTGTGCATTTTCACGGGCATTATTTCCTGGTTTATAGAAGCGTGTGTTTTCAATGCCTTCTGGTAAAAATTCTTGTGCTACAAAATTTAGATCATAATTATGTGCGTACTTATACGACTCGCCATAGCCCAAATCTTTCATTAATTTTGTAGGCGCATTTCTAATGTCCAGAGGTACCGTAAGATTCCCTGTGTTTTTCACGACATCAATCGCTTGGTTTATGGCCATATAGGCGGCATTACTTTTTGGTGAACAGGCTAGGTAGGTGGCACATTGACTCAGAATAATTCGACTTTCGGGCATGCCGATTGCAGCAACCGACTGAAAAGTGCTGTTTGCCAACACCAAAGCGGTTGGATTGGCATTTCCAATATCTTCACTAGCAAGAATCAGCAAACGTCGTGCAATAAATTTCGCATCTTCTCCACCTTCTAGCATACGGGCCAACCAATAGACTGCACCGTTGGGATCGCTTCCACGAATAGATTTAATAAACGCAGAAATGATATCGTAATGTTGATCGCCAGTTTTGTCATATAAAACCGTACTATTCTGAACCTTGTCGAGCACTAATTGGTTTGTAATACTAACTTTAGTGGCGCTTTCAGAATTGACTATCAACTCAAAAATATTGAGTAATTTTCGAGCATCTCCACCCGACAACCGTAGTAGGGCTTCAGTTTCTAGGAGTTTAATTTTCTTTTTTGATAGTTCTTCGTCTGTTTCGATAGCACGCTTTAGAAGAGCCTCCAAATCTTTGGTGTCAAAGGGCTTTAATGTGTAAACTTGACAGCGGGAGAGTAGGGCAGAGATGACCTCAAAACTAGGGTTTTCTGTAGTGGCGCCGATAAGCGTTACCCATCCTTTTTCCACGGCTTGAAGGAGTGAATCTTGTTGCGATTTGCTAAAGCGATGAATCTCATCAATAAATAATATTGGGTTTTTGGTGGTAAATAATCCGCCGCTTGTTTTTGCTTTTTCAATAACTTCTCTAACATCTTTGACTCCAGAACTGATGGCGCTTAGCGTATAAAAAGGCCGTTCAGATTCTGTAGCGATGATGGTAGCAAGGGTGGTTTTTCCAATGCCTGGCGGTCCCCAAAAAATCATGGAAGGAATCAAGCCTTGTTTTAATGCTTGTGTCAGGGCGCCGTTGGGTCCAATAAGGTGAGATTGACTAATATAATCCGTCAATTTTTTCGGACGTAAACGTTCTGCTAAGGGTGCATTCATTCTACAAAACTAAAGTTTTTTTTTATATAAATATGACATTCTAACATATTGCCTTTTTTTGGCGGGTTATTTGCTAGTGTTTTGTAAATTTATAACTATGAACCCACAACATCCTTTTCGATTTTCCACAGGCGTGATTGGGTATCCTATTGCGTTTGTTTTAGTGATATGGGTTATATATTGGATTGAACTTCGGTTTGGGTTTCGTTTTAACGACTTTGGAGTTTACCCCCGAACATTATCAGGATTAAGAGGGATTGTTTTTAGTCCGTTTATTCATGGCAGTTTAGAACATCTCTATCACAACACTACACCCTTATTAGTGTTGTCTATAGCTTTGTTTTATTTCTATCGCCCTATGGCTTGGAAGGTTATTTTATATGGAATTATTTTTTCAGGTTTATTCACTTGGATGATTGGAAATTCTGCCTATCATATTGGAGCGAGTGGACTTATTTATGTATTGATGAGTTTTACGCTCTTCAAAGGAATTTTCTCTAGACATTACCGCTTGATAGCGCTTTCATTTGTAGTCATTTTTTTATATGGTAGTATGTTGTGGTATGTGTTTCCAATTAAAGAGAATATGTCATGGGAAGGTCACTTGTCAGGGTTGTTTGTAGGCTTGGTTTTTGCGATTATTTTTAGAGCTAATATTCCAAAACCGCCTAAATATGCTTGGGAAGTTTCAAACTATGACGAAACAGAAGATCCTTTCCTACAACTATTTGATGCAGACGGAAATTTCATGGAATTAAACACAGAAGAAGACCATGCTTCTGATCCTTCTATAGAAATTCACTATACCTTTAAAGAGAAGGACGTTTAGAGGCGTTGTCTGATAGCTTCGTAAAGAAAAGCACCACATGCTACAGAAACATTTAATGAAGCAATACTGCCGTACATTGGAAGTTTTGCTTTGTCATCTACCAATTTTAGAATAGACGGATTGATACCTCTATCCTCAGAACCCATAATAATGGCACAGCCTTGCTTAAAATCGATATCGTAAATAGTATTCTCTGTTTTTTCAGTAGCTGCAATAACTTTTATGTCGGAAGCTTGCAAATAAAACATGGCATCTTTAATGTGATCTACTTTACATATAGGAATATTAAATACTGCGCCTGCGCTCGTTTTAACGGTATCCCCATTTATGGGTGCTCCACCACTTTTTTGAATAATGATACCATCCACGCCTGTACATTCGGCAGTTCTAATGATGGCGCCAAAGTTACGGACATCACTAAGTTGGTCTAGGAGTAAAAACAAGGGGTTTTTCTTCGTTTCTTGTACAGCAGCTATGAGTTCTTCCAAGTCATAAAATGCGATTGGAGACATGTTGGCTACTGCACCTTGGTGGTTGTGCTGTGTTAAGCGGTTGAGTTTTTCAACGGGAACATAAGAAAAATTGATATTTTGTTTTCGTAACAGTTTTTCTAGTGTTGAATACAACTCGCCAGTGAGTCCTTTTTGTAAAAAGACCTTATCAATGGTATTCTCTGCTTCAATGGCTTCTATAATGGCACGAAGGCCGTAAATTTTGGTTTCTTTCTCCATTGTGCAAAAGTAAGAAATCAGACGGCAATAGCGGTTAATTTAGATGCATAAAAAAACCCCGCTATTGCGAGGTTTTTTAGTATTAAATAAGAGTGTATTTTCCTATTTAGTTTTGTGTAGCTTCCCAGGTATCTCCAGAGATAACAACTTTCATTAGTAAGTTATTACCACCCTGAGTATCGCCGCCTTCTTTTGTATAAGAATCACTTTCATCTTGTACAAATGTATACGAAACTACACCTGTTTGAGAAATATTAGTCGTGATTGGCATAAATCCAGCAGCCCAAAGAGATGCGTATTGAACACTCCACAAATCAGACCAGAAATAAAATGTACCATCGCCTAATGCATTGATATCTATATCTTCTGGACAATCTCCTGTAGCACCGTCATAATTTCCTATTTCATTACCCCATCCCCAATCAGCGGTTTCAGTGATGTAGACATCCATATCTACATATGAACATGCAGAATAAGCAGTCCCATCATACATCATATTTGTTTCCCAGTCAAATGTTGCAGTAATTTGATCAGAAGTATAGTTTTCAATTGATGCTTCAAATGAAGGATATTCAGCATTAGGGTTTACCAAATACTTTGTTCCTAATCCAGTACCACTATTAGCTGTAAGCTTAATTGTCTCCGTCTCTTCAGGAGTCGTATCTGCTAGTACAGTCAATGTAAGTGTTCCTGTGGTGTCATACGCTGCAATAGACGCTTTAGTAACTATGAAATCTTCACCCATAGTTGCTGTACCTCCAACATCTTCAAAGTCAAATTCTACAGCTCTGTCTGTTGCTTTATCTAAAGTAACAGTCCATGTATACACTGTTCCTAAACTTTCGTTAGCAGATAATTCACCGCCGTTAAAAGTAAATGTTGGTGTAGGGTATCTATCGACAGTTCCAATGTCACTTGAATCTTGTTTCGGAGTTTCGGCATCACAGCCTACTAATAATCCTGCAACTAAGATTGAAGATATAATATATTTTAATTTTTTCATCTTTTTTCTTTTTTAGTTGATTTTATTCATTTCTTGATAAAACTCTCTTGATCCTGAACCGGAAGTAAAGTAACCATACGACATGTATAGCGTTACATCATCACCGCTTATAGAAACATAATTTGAACTACTACATCCAACGTTTGATAGGTCTGAAGAATTTAATTCACATGTAATTAAAGGTTGACCATTTAACATTTGTGGATCTCCATCTGGAGTTGTCGCAGGATAAGTGATTTCCGCACCATCAACAACATTACCAAACTCATCTGTTTCTACCTCAAAATACCATTCGTTACCATCAAATAAACCACAATATTCTAAGACTCTGTAAACACCGTTACAGATATAGATCATTTCAGTTTCTTCTGGCCATGAAGAAGCAGTCGCATTGTTTGAACCAATTCTCCAGTAAGCAGCGTCAGCTGTGCTGTATTTACCTGTAATAGGTGAGTAGCATAAGTATTCGATAGTGATATCGATACTGCTAGTTCTTCCGTTAGGTTTTACAGAACCGTTAGAGATTTCAACAATGTTTAATTTCAACTTTGGATTTACATCTAAAGGAGGTGCAATACCACTAGTAATTACGGTAAGTGGTAAGTTGTCAATATAGTTTCCTGAAGCACTTAATGCTAGAGAAAAACTGTCTAATCTGTAGTGTACTCCTTCTACAGCAGTTGAACTAGGGTCGATTTCAACAGTGACGTCAAAATCTTCATTAAATTCTGATGCTGTTGGTCCCGCTAATTTTACAGTCATTAAAAACTCTTTGTCTGCACCATCAGCTACTACCGAAGCATTAATTGAAGATTTTACAAACCCAACTAGGTTAGGCCCTTCTCCATTTAATTCATATGTCGTATCATCTTCCACGCAAGACATTACAAGTGTCGCACCAAGAAAAAGATATAATAGTTTTTTAATATTTTTCATTTTTTTTGATATTTAGAATTAGTTTGCCCAAAATATTTTAGATGAGAATACATCTTGTTGGGTTGGTAAATTATTAGAGTTTGCTGTTAGCTCACTAGAAGGATACGATAACCTAACTGGTCTGTTTGGTTTCGTAGATAATAATGACATAGGTACATCAGATGGATACCCAGTTCGGTTAAAATCAAACCAACTTTGTAGTGCATTAATTCCCATAACACCTAACCATTTTTGAACGATAATTGCTTCAAGTTTGTTTGAAGAAGCAGCCCATCCTACAGTTGCAATGTCTTGTGCATAATATGCACTCGCCCCTGAAGCTCCTAAGTAGTCAAAAGAAGCAGTAATACCAGACTCATACATTGTTTGTGCATCATCGCTAGTAAAGCCTTTAAGAGCAGCTTCCGCTAAGTTGAAATATGCTTCTGCAGCAGTATAGATCACAGCACCTTGATCTGGACCTCTTAATATTCCAGGGCCAATGTTTGACACTAAGTCTGGAACATATTGATCCACTACGGGACTGTCATATTCTTGAAGACCTTGAACTACACCTAAATGTCCTGTATCAGGCTCTTCAAATAATAGATTTAATCTTCCGTCATTTGTGTCTGTTAATCTGGCTAATACATATGGTGTTGCACAAGTGGCGTTGTTTGTTAACGTTTTAGTTCCAGAAACATCTTCGCCTAAACCATCCCATTTTGGATTTTGTTGAGATTCTGTTTGGCTGTAACCAATGTTGATCATTACGTCATCTGTCATATAACCTGAACCTTCAGCACTAATTGCACTAAACTGTTCTTGAATATAACTTGCTTTTCCTGCAAGATCAGACTGACGAACAAGTATTCTTAATTTAAGTGAGTTTGCAAATTTCTTCCACTTACTCATATCTCCCGCAAATACACCATCATCTTCACTAGGAACAAGAGCTCCAGTGACATCAGCTGTTGCTGAAATTAAGTTGATAGCAGCAGTTAATTGACCAATTAGACCATCATATACAGCTTCAGCATCATCATACTTAGGTGTTGGATTAACACCTCTTAGTAATGCTTCTGAGTAAGGTACATCACCATAAGTATCTACTAGAATTTGAAAATGCATTGCTTGCATGATTTTCGAAATTGCTTGGTAGTTACCATATTCAGCGCCTTCAAGTACTTCCAATCCTTTGTATTGTTTCAACACAGTTCCGTAAGTTGTATCAAAGATTCTTTGATAAAAAGAAGGTGTAACTAAGTATAAGAATTCATCATTATACCAAGAGAATCCATCAGATTGACTCCAAGCACCCATGAACATGTTTCCAAGGTGGTTTTGACCTCTATCTCGTTCTTCGATTCCTGCTGTATAATTAAGTGCTACCGGTAAAATCAAATTAGGACTTACCGTTATTGGATTATTTGGATCTACATTTACATCCAGATAGCTATCACTACATGATCCTAATACTAGGAGCACAAGTAGTGTTTTCATTGTTGTTAAAATATTTTTCATAATGTTTCTTTTTTTTGGTTAAAACTCGATATTAACACTAAATCCGTAAGATCTTGTAGGAGGTGACTGGAAGTATCCACCAATACCAATAGCATTACTATTTGAATTGTTAAATTCTGGATCAGAGAAATGATTTTCTGATGGTAACCATGTGAATAAGTTTCTTCCAATAAATCCAACATTTACAGCACTAATAGGCGTGTTTTTCAACACATCAGCAGGAAGTGTGTAGTTAAGAGCAACTTCTCTAATTTTTAGAGCTGTAGCATCTTTCACGTAGTTTTCTTTAATTTCGTTGTACGTGTTCGTCCAGTAATCTTGTTTACCATCTGTAATTGGAATGTTTGTGTTTGGCACAAATACACCAGTACTAGTTTCAACTACTGAGTTAGGGAATACGAAATCTTGTCTGTTAGCAGAAACTGATTCTAATGATCTCCCTGTGAATTCCATTGCATCCGATCCTTGCTCATAATACACATGACCTGTTCTGTAATCCATTGTAGCTGATAAACTAAAGTTTTTGTAGTTTACAGTAGAGGTTAAACCTAAAATGTAATCAGGCGTTGTTTTCCCCATGTTTTTCAACTCTCCAACTTGTGGATTTCCACTAGCCGCATCAATAATAACGCGTCCTTGTGGATCTCTTTGGTATGACGTTGCTTTCATTTGTGGGAAATCTTCTCCTACAATAGCAAAAATTCCAACCTCTCCAGTAGAAGTAATTGTAATTTCATTAACTCCTTTAGAAATAGATTTTACTTTCTGCTCATTAGCAGTATAGTTTACATTTACATCCCAAGAAAAATCAGTTGCTTTAAGTAGCGTTCCTCCGATAGTCAATTCATAACCTGTTCCTTCAACTTCACCAATGTTCGTTAAAAACGAACCAGCTCCAGAAGATAAAGAAGGAGTAGTAAACGTAATTAAGTCTGTTGAGTTTGTAAGGTAATATGCTGCATCTACTGTTAATCTGTTATTAAAGAATGCTGCATTTACACCAAATTCAGTAGTATTAATTTTCTCTTTAGTTAAGCTGCTATCTACAGCTGTTCCTGTTTGAAAAAATCCATTTAAGTTTCCAAAAGGAAATCCTGAAGATTGACCGTAAGTCTCATTATTTAAATAAGGCCCTAAATCATTATATACAGTAGAGTTACTTATTGTTGTTTTTAAATAAGATAATGCACCATTTGTAATAGATGGTATAGCATCACTTGCAACAAAAGATAGTCCTGCGTACGGGTAGAAATAACTGTTATCTCCTGCAGGAAGTGTAGATGTGAAATCATATCTACCTGCTAAATTCAAGAATAAGTAATCTTTAAATCCAAAAGTCAAATCGGTGAATACACCATAAGATTTCTTTATAGATTCGTTAACACTAACTACTGGTTGTCCTGTTCCGTTAGAAACATCATAAAAGCCAGGAATACTAATGTTTGTTACAGCGATGGCGCTGCTTCTTGATTTCTGTGTTTTGTTTGTTCCACCAAAAAGTGCAATAACATTTAAATCATCTGTGATATCAAACTGAGTACTTAAAATTGCATCAGTTGTGTAAGTAATATAAGAACTCTCTGAATCAGTTACAAAAGATGATACTGCAGAGTGTGCAGGTTGTAAATCTGAATTGTACGTTTGAGCAGCTCTCCAGTTTTTCCCAGCACCATTTCCAGTGTTAACACCTAATCGCGTTGTGAAGTTTGTAGATTCTGAAATATCCCAAGATGCAGAAATGTTTGCAGTTAATCTTGAGTTATTAGAATTATTTCTGTTTGTACCTATACCCCAATATGGATTTTGGTAGTATGCATTGTAATAGTTATCAGCATAACCATATCCTTCTGGGTTGCTCCAGTCGCTATATTTAGATAAAGGAATGTTTGCTGGTGTGTTCAATACAAACCAATATAAAGGTCTGTCTTGATCTCCAATAGAACCTCCTACAACACTTTGCTTATCTCTTAAGTAGTTAGAAGCTAACTTTAAAGTGATGTCTCCAAGTTTCTTAGAAGCATTAATTCTAAAGGTATTTCTGTCATAGGTATCACTAGGAACGATTCCTGAAGTTTTTTGATTACCAACTGACATATAAAAAGAACTTCCTTCAGAACTCCCTGATGCATACACTGTATTTTGTAGTGTATTTCCAGTGTTATAAAAATCAAGTAAGTTGTTTTTTACAGGTGCATAATCTACCATTTGTGTTAGTAGAGGATAATCTTCTGGGAATGTTGGTCCAATTTGTCTAGATGTCCCGTCAAAACGAGGTCCCCAGTTTGTGTTTTCTACTGGATCATAAACACCTTGCCATCCTGTTCCATATTCTGATTGAAACTTAGGCATGTATGCTACACTTTCCATAGTGTTAGCAGTTGTAATCCCTATTTTAAAAGCTTCTCCGTCATCACCACTTTTGGTTTCAACGAGTATTGCCCCGTTACTTGCTGCAGAACCATATAGTGCTGCTGCAGTAGCGCCTTTAAGGACGTTTAAGCTTTCAATATCATTTGGATTTAACGCATCAAATGCTCCTTGAGAAGCTACCGAACCATCAATCACGATCAACGCACTGTTGTTCTGACTTATAGATCTAAGACCTCTTAAAAGAATTTGTGTTGATGGATTAACACCATTACTTTGTACGTTAATCTGTACACCAGCAACTTTACCAGCAAGTGCGCTAGCAGCTCGTGTTGGAGCGACTTTCATAAGCTCTTTACTACCTACAGCCTCTGCTTGGTATGTTAACGTTTTCTTCTGTCTTTGTATACCATATGCAGTTACAACAATCTCTTCTAGAGTGTTGTCTGCCAATAAGGTTACATTTACAGTTGAAGATTCGCCAACCGTTACATCCTGACTAGAATAGCCTACATAGCTAAAACTAAGGACATCACCTTGGTTAACTGAAATGGAGTAATTCCCATCAAAATCTGACGACGTTCCAGTTGAGGTGCCTGCAATTGCAATAGTAGCTCCTATAAGTGGCATCCCACTGTCATCTGAAACATTACCTGTTACGGTAAGTTGTTGTGCGAATGAAAGTTGCACAGTAAACGCCAAAAATAGCGTTAGGATGATTCTTAACTTTGTTTTCATTTTTGTTATTTATTTAAATTAGTCATCGCAAATGTGACGATTATTAGTCAAACAAACAACTTTTTGTTTATAAAAATTAGATATTAATTAAACATTTATAGGTAAATACTATAATATTAATGAATTATGTTTAGTGATTAGAATATTAAATTAGACTTAACTCCACTGTGATATGGTTAGAATTCTGATTTAGCTGTCTTTTTTTAATAAGAACTATTTATATGGGATAGGTTCAAATTAAAATATAGATTTTTTTGTGTTAACAGGTGTGTGATATGGTTAAACTCCTTAATTTTTATAGCTCTATTTTCGAGTCCTTATATAAAGTCTATAAAAAAACCACCCAATTAGGGTGGTTTAGAATTAGTAAGATCATTTGGGTTTATTGCAAAATCAACTTTTTAGTGATTGTGCCTATCTCAGATTGGAGTTTAATAAAATATAAACCTTTTTGAAGTTGATTTAAATCTATTGTAAAATCATTCTTATTTATTGGAATTTTATTCATAATATTTTTTCCAGTGATATCATAAAGATCAAATGTAAAATTAGAAAGGTTTTTAAGTTTTAAGTTAAAGATGCCCTCTGAAGGATTAGGATAAATACTTATTATGTCATCAAGATTGTTAATGTCAGCGATTGCTAAGACTTCCGAACAATTGTAAACTACTACTTCGTCTACGTACCATCCATCTACGCCATTGCAGCCATCACTTCCAAATTCCCATCGCAGTCTTAAACTGGAGTTTGCGACTACTCCAATTGAGGATAAATCTACAACACTTTGTCCCCACACACTGTCAAAAGATCCTACATCTGTTCCAGAAAAGGCAGCTTCACCCATTAACGGACTGTCATTATTTGTGTTGTTTAGGGTTAGGTTATAGGCGTTTTGAGTAAAGGCAGTTGTGGGTATTATAGCCCAGTTTCCACCGTCAATACTAAATTTAAGATTACCACCATCAAAATCCTCCTCTGACGACATACTGTGATTAAAGGCAAGTTCAAATATTCCATTGGTATAGTTCGGTATGGTGATTGTTGGGGTTTCTAAACGAATAACTCCATTTTCTAAATCTGTTGTGCAATTTCCATTTACTGGGTTTGGCGCATACATACTTGAACCACTTCTGCTTTGTGGAAGGTCAGTAACTATATTCCACTCTCTAGCCTCCCATGTTGATGAGTTTACGGGAAGTTGAGTGACCGTCCAGCTTCCTATTCCACTTTCCCAATCTTCATTGAAAATAGGGTTTGAAGCGGCGGCGGCGCAAATAGCAGTAGTGTCCGAATCTAAGACTGTTGTAAAAACGCAGGAGTTGTCTGTTCTTAATGTTACAGCTATTAATGCGTTATTTACATTTGTTAGGTCAGCATTTGAGATTATTTCACCTGAAAGCCCTGTAGCAGTGGCAGTTGTTGATAGTCCTTCAAGATTCGTACCAATTAAATCACTACAAGATGCTTCAATAGCATCTGCAAAAACGGTAAAGTCACTAGAAGCGGATAGATATTCACTTTGTGCTCGCCAAAATATATGAGCCGCCTTGGTAAATCCTAGTGCACTTATGGTTTCGCCATTATAAGTGCCACCATCAACAAGTAAAGCATATAAGTGATTAGGTATTCCAGAATTTGTATGTACTCCACCATTGTCATTTAAAGCATAGTCACAATTATAATTTGAATCAGTGGTGCTTCCCGGGTCTCCGTTACAGTTAGGGTTCCACATATCTCTAATAGCACCTCCAAATGCAGTCGCATCTTCACCCATTTTCCAGCGATCAGAGATTCTTTGTCTTTCAAATAATCTAGAGTTGTACTGAGATCCAGCAATTATGTTTAGTGTAAAATCAGAATTAAACTCCTTGTTGTAATTAGCTATAAAGTCTACAGTAAGCTCTTGGTTTCTTATGTTATCAGAATTAAAATCTCCTTCTAATCTTGCTATAGTTTCTTTACTGTTTTCAATAAACCTTTTATCATCTTGTAAGTCAAGACCCATCCTAGCTGTCAATGACAATTCAGGAATTGGCTTAAATGTAAGTGAATAGTTACCAATAATTCTGTCTTCATCTCTATCATTAGAATTCTCATTTCTCAACCATAGAGGGTTATTGGCTAAGTTGCCATTATCAGAAACGATATGATTTGTCTGATTTCCAAGTTCATCTTTCCATACTGAAAATAAATTAGGATCTAATGTGCTGCTGAAAAAAGACAACCCGATGATATTAGGATCATTAGCCCCTGCTGCCGCTGTTCCCTCAGATGTAGTTTTGATATATTGTAGGCCAAATCTTGATTCCAGCTTAGGGTTGTGTTTAACTCCTGCATTAAAACTTGTTGTTATTCTATCTAAATTTGCGCCTGGAATAATTCCTTCTTGATTTAGAGAGGTTAAGCTTAATCTGTAGTCTGTTTTATCATTTGCATCTGAAATAGAGAAATTATTTATTCGCGTTAGTCCAGTCTTGAAAAAATTTCCGATTCCATTATCTTTAACTGCGGTAAGAGGTCCTGATTCTCCCGTTACAGGAAGGTTTGGAACAATTTGACCTACAATTCTTGGTCCCCAATCAAAACCATTGGAGCCAGCAGAATATTTCCCATTTGTACCCATTGCATAGTCTTGTTGATAGTCAGGTATTCTAAATAAATCGTCAAACCGAATACTAGAACTAAAACTTACTGTTGCACTTCCGTTTTCATTTGTTCTTCCTTTTTTTGAGGTTACAATAATCACACCGCCTGCAGCTCTAGATCCATATAAAGCTGTAGCTGCTGCACCTTTAGAATATTTATAGATTCTACATCATCTGGGTTAATAACGGATGCACCATTAGCAAAATCTCTATTACCAGATTTTCTGGTGCTATTACTTACGCTTTGATTATTGTTAATAATTACGCCGTCAACAACCCAAATAGGTTGGTTGCTACCACTTAAAGAAGAAACACCTCTAATGATTACTCTTGAAGAACTTCCTAAATTCCCGCTAGATTGAGTGACTTGAACTCCTGTTACTTTTCCTTGAAATGAATTTGCTATGTTACTTTCTCTAGCATTGGTTAGTTCTTCGCCTTTCACTATTTCTGACGCATATCCTACCGTTCGCTTTTGTTTTTGAATACCCAAAGCCGTCACCACCACCTCATCCAACGTATTGTCAGGTTGTAAGGTTGCATCAATCGTATTAGATGCACCGACTGTTATGTTTTGGTCTGAATACCCTACATAACTAAAGTTTAACACATCGCCTTGGCTCACATTTAGTAGATACTTGCCATCAAAATCGGTTGTGGTTCCTGAAGAAGTCCCTGAGATGACTACGGTGGCACCAATCAGTGGTAGGCCGTTTTCATCTGAAACCGTTCCTGAAACTGTTTTCTGTTGCGCAAAGGTTACTTGCACAATTAACGCCATAAATAGCGTTAAAATCCTTGTAAATTTGGTTTTCATTCTTTTAATGTTTTGAATTAGTCTAATCCAAAAGTCTTAATAAAAAGTTAATAAAACAAATACACCCTTAAAAGATTAACATTTCTTTAACTTTTTAAAATGTGAAATGTTAACACAATACTAGAAACGAGCGGTGATGCTAAGATGAACTTTAGATTCAGAGAACTTGAAGTTTTGTCTCTCTGTTTTTCCGTTGGCAAGATTAAATTTTAAGAGTCCAGCATCTGTGAGTAGTCCAAATCCAAACCCAAACCCATATAGTTTTTGGTTCGATAGCGAAGGCGCCTCAAAATATGCTGCATCTATAATAGAGTGTATATAAAGTGTAGGGCTCAGTTGGTAGCGGTATTCGGAAGCCAAAACGCCTAGTCTAGAGGCATTGATACTGTTTTCTTCAAACCCACGAATTGAGTTAATGCCTCCAAATCGTATAAGTTCGTTTAATAAAAAGGTTTCAGATTCTATCGCCTGTGCATGAAACCGCATATATAAACTATTTTTAGAGTTCAAGTTAATTCGTTTAGAGCCTTTTACCAAAAGTAGGGATTGCTTCGTTTGAGTACTTATTGTTTTTCGGTTCGCAATCGATAAACGGATTTCTAAAGCGCTTTTTATTGGAAATAACAAATTTTGAGTTGTGCGTTTTTGGTAGGTGTATTTGATCTCATACGAGCTCGTTTTGTAGTCGATTAAGTCGTTCGTGTCCTCTAAAGTTAATGCATTTGATTGGGAAGACCTATAGCCTAAAAACACTTTTTGCTTTGGATTAATTTGATAAAACAGATTGGCGGCTTGTTCAGCCGTAGTGAAGGTCGTATCTTTTTTAAAAATATTGAGTTCAAGTTCACTACCTAGTGGGGTCTTAAACAGGTAGGGGAGGGTAAGTTGAGTGTTAAAGGTTTTTAGGTCGTTTTCATCACTTCGATAGTTAAGACGAAAGGTTTCTCCGAAATTCAAGTTATTGACTAAATTTAGGTTGAGGTAGCCATTTAACTCTAAGCTTCCTGTGGTTTCATCCGATCCGAACCCTAAAAACCCATCAAATCGATTGCTTTTTGTTTTTTCTAAATATAAGTATACTCGAGTAGAATCTTGGGTAAATAATACTTCAGCAGGGCGCAGTTGGTTGGTAAAATTGAGTTGATTTAAGGTCTGTGTTTTAGATTGAATAGTTTTTAAGTCAAAGGGGGTGTTTGTTTTTATACCCAAATAGTTTTTTATAAATGGCCGTGGAAATTTCTCATATCCTTTAATTTCAACGGCGTGAAGTTGGCGGGGCTCTTTTGTGAGCACTGCTAAATCGGCACTTAGCATGGATGTCCCTGTCGGGCTTATGTTTTTCAAAGCAACGCTGGCAAAGGGATAGCTTTTGGCGGTTAAAAAATCAGTAAGCGTATTTAGGAAATTTTCGAGTGCAGTAAGTTCTACTACATAATAAGCAGTGTTGTCAAGATCTTTAACGTCTTCAAGCTCTAAAAACTCAAAAAGGGATTTATCGGCATAGAGTTGAACCGATTCGTATTTTTGTCCGAGGGATACCTGTGCAATCACTAAGGGTCGTTCTTCAGAAATTTTAAGGATTTGAGCTTCAATGAAGCCCTGTTGAGTCAGTTGTTTTTTCAGAGATTGTACTTCAGCCCTGAGGGTTTTATAGTCTTCAAAGGTATTTGAGTAGCCTATAGAATCAATAATAGTAGTTTCGACAGCGTTTGTGCTCATAATTTTTAATTGAAGCTGTTGTGCAGCGCCTGTATTGAAGGCTATAAACACATACAAAATTCTAAAAACTAATTTTAATTGTCTGGTCACATTTATTATTTGATGTAAAACTAACGTAAAAAGCGATCTAAATATTTAAACCACACTAAAAAATCGTAATTATTTTAAAATTATAGAGTTATGATTTGAATAAT
>TARA_B110000027_G_scaffold39645_1_pt1 | contig 23940 bp, 24 predicted proteins | sample TARA_B110000027 | Tara Oceans TARA_B110000027 (sample SAMEA4397101) | marine metagenome | biome: Polar Biome; feature: [SRF] surface water layer (ENVO:00010504); material: water (ENVO:00002006), including particulate matter (ENVO:01000060) such as... | depth 5 m
AAAAAATCTTTCTTTAATTTAAAAAATATATTCTAATTAAATTAAGTTTTTTTTCAATTATAGATATTTTCGTTATAAAAATGCCGATCATATTTAAGAGAATTTAAAAGGGAGAAACTCTATGAACAAACTTAAAGGAATTATTTCGCCGTTTACTACTCCATTTACGAAAAAAGGACATATTGATATTTCTTTAGTAAAGCCACAAGTTGACTGGCTATTAAATAATGGCGTTCATGGTTTGGCTGCTGGTGGCAGTACAGGTGAAGGCCATGTTTTAAATAGAGACGAATATGTTTCTTTGATGGAAAAAACTGCTGAATCACTGCAGAATAGAGTACCTTTAGTTGCTGGAATAATTGCTAACTCTACTTCTGAAGTAATAGCTAGAGGTAAATCAGTAAAAGACCTTGGTGTAGCTGCTCTTCAAATAACACCTCCAAGTTACTTATTTAGACCAGATGATGAAGCTATGATAAGACATTTTCAAGAAATTCATGAGGAATGCCAAATACCTATTTTAATTTATAATGTCGTCCCATGGTGCTATCTATCACCTGATTTATTATTGAGAATAATGGATGAAGTTCCAGGTGTATTGGGAGTAAAACAAAGCGCTGGAGATATGAAACTTTTTGCTGATCTAATAAGAAGAGCTAAACCAGAAAATATGATTTTTAGCGCCGTTGATGCTCTTCTTTACTCTTCATATCAACTAGGAGCGCCAGGTTCAATTGCAGCTATTCTGACAGCTGCACCTGGCCCGTCAGTTAAATTATGGAATGCTGTCATTGAAGAAGATTGGGTAACTGCAAAAGATTTACATGAACGTTTATTGCCTTTATGGGACGCTATTGGCTTGGATAACATGCCTTCTTTATGTAAATATGCTCAGCAACTCCAGGGACTTGATACCGGTTATGCAAGAAGGCCAACTTCACCTGCATCTGATAAACAAAAAGAGGTTATTAAATCAGCTTTAAAGAACTTAAGCCTCATCTAATATGATGTTTGGGAAAGGCATAAAATGATAAAAAATTATCCTAAACCTACAAAATCATTAACTAAAGCAAAGAATGATTTAAAAATATGGGGCTATTGTTTACTCGAAGAAGCTATCCCAAAAGAATTAAATAATTTATCAATGGATAGATTAATTGAACAAGCTCAAGCTGAAAAAAAATTAAACTTAGCTTATGAAGATGGTAGCAAATCAAGAAAATGGGGTGAGTTTGAAAATAACAGTCACACTAAAGGAATTAATCAAAGAGTATGGATGCTTCCTAATAAAGGAGAAGTTTTTTTGGATATTCTGCAAAACCATGCATACATTAACTGTATAAAAAATATAGTTGGCGATCAATTTTTAGTATCAAGTTTTAGTGCCAATATTGCAAGACCAGGAGGTATTGCAATGGATCTACATACAGATCAATGGTGGCTTCCAGATCCAGTAAAACGAAAAGCTGATTTTCTTCCAGCCGGATCTATAAATAGAAAATTTTTTGACTTAAAAATTAACACTTCAATAATTAAAAATAATGATTTAATTTCAAGGCCAGCAGTCTCGAATGTATTAATTATGTTGAATGGAATGTCCAAAAAAAATGGGGGGACATTAATTGTTCCTGGCTCACATTTATTTGGCCGTCACCCTGATAAAATAATAGATTGCGATATTAAGACTATTTCTGCAGAGGGACCACCAGGTTGCGCCATTATTACAGATGGTAGGTTATGGCATGGGACTGGTGCAAATATAAGTAATGAAGATAGACTTGCTATCTTAATTACATTTTGTGCACCTCAATTTCGGCCTCAAGAAAATTTTGCTGTAGGAATTAAGCAAGACATTTATCCTAAATTAACTGATTTTCAAAAAGAGCTTTTTGGCTTTAAGATATGGAATGGATATGGAAGAACTGGCAATCCAACAGAAATATTTATTGATATAAATAATAATGAAATTGGTGAATTAAAAATTTAAAACTGTTGCTTATATTTTAATTAACCATCATATAATTTATAAATTATATTCTAATTGGTTCCAGATATGAAATTTTTAATACAAAATGCTCGGTGGCTGATTGCAACTGCTCTTCTTTACTTTTGTTCATGCTTTGGACAAACTTTCTTTATCTCTTTATTTGCAGGAGAAATTAGAGAAGCCTTTGACTTATCACATGGTGATTGGGGGTTTATTTATTCTGGTGGAACATTGGCTTCTGCCGTTGCAATGCTATTTTTTGGAGGTTTTGTAGATAAATATAAAATAACTCTAAATATAAAAGTTGTAATCATTTCATTAAGCTTAGTATGTCTTGCTATGACATTTGTAGAAATAGTTTGGTGTCTACCTTTAATTATTTTTGGACTAAGATTTTTCGGACAAGGGATGCTTATTCATATACCAGCCGTGGCAATAGGAAAATGGTATGGAAAAAATAAAGGGAAAGCATTATCACTATCTATAATGGGCTTTTCAATTGGTGAGGCAATATTTCCTGTAATATTTGTATCTTTATTCATATTAATTGGATGGAGAAATAGCTGGTTGGTTGGAATGGTAATTTTACTTTTAATTTTACCTGTTATTATTAATTTATTATCAAATGAAAGAATTCCTAATAGTACCCAAGAGAATATATCTGATCAAGTTGGTATGAAGTTCAAACATTGGACGAGAAAGGAAGTTCTTAATGATTGGGTTTTCTGGGCTGTGATTATTCCATTTCTAATTCCTCCAATTTTTTCAACGGCATTTTTTTTTAACATGGTCCATTTAACCGAAGTGAAAAGTTGGTCATTAATTACTTTTACCTCTCTATTCCCTTTTTATACAGGCTTGTCTATTTTAACCACTTTAACATCAGGTTGGATGCTTGATAAATTTGGTGTTGAAAAAATACTACCTTTTTATCTTCTACCTATGGCAATGGGATTATTTATTTTTTCACATAGCACAACTTACTTATCTGCTATATTTGGGTTTTGCTTTCTTGGAATGACACAAGGTTTAGCAATGACCATTGGAGGGACTTTTTGGCCAACATATTATGGCACCAAAAACTTAGGATCCGTCAGGTCATTATCTACATCTACTATGGTATTTGGGACGGCTATTGGACCAGCTGTAGTTGGAAAACTTTTAGATTTTGACATCAACTATCATTTAATACTTTTAGGGATGTGTATTTTAGCTATTATTGGAAGTATCTCTTTAGGAATTACAATGACAAGAACCCCAAAATTATTACCTAATTACCAAAATTAAAAAGGAGTTTTAAATGTTTAAGGTATATCTATCTGGAGAAATACATAGTAATTGGCGAGAAGAAATCATTAATTTATGTAAAGTTGAGAAACTAGACATTTCTTTTACATCTCCAGTTACTGATCATGAAGCATCCGATAATTGTGGAATAGAAATTCTTGGTTCTGAAGAAAATAATTTTTGGAAAGATAATAAAGGAGCCAAAATTAATTCTATAAAGACTAAGAACTCTATAATAGATTGTGACATTGTTGTCGTAAAATTTGGAGACAAATATAAACAATGGAATGCTGCCTTTGATGCAGGCTATGCAGCAGCACTTAATAAATCAATTATAGTCATTCATAATGATGATCATCAACACGCCTTAAAAGAGATTGATGCTGCAGCCGCAGCAGTTGCAAAAGATCAATACCAAGTTGTAAGAATTCTAAAGTACATAACAGAAGGTTCTTTGTAAGAAGAATTTTAAAAATTACATCTGTTAAAAATATGTTGTTAAAGGTGATCAAAGCTTGTGTTTCATATAATCTTATTTAATCCAGAAATTCCTCCTAATACTGGAAACATTATGAGACTTGCAGCTAACACGGGAGCAACTTTACATTTAATTAAACCTCTTGGATTTAATTTAGACGAAAACTCCGTTAGAAGAGCTGGTTTAGATTATACAAAAAATGCAAAGATTATAGTACATGACGATTTTGACTTATGTATAAATTCAATAAAATATAATAATATATATGCCTTAACCAAATTTGCTAAAAAAGCTTATAGTGATGTTAATTTTGTTTTGAATGATTGTCTGTTATTTGGAAGTGAAACAAACGGATTACCTGATATAATTATTTCAAAAATTAAACCTGACAATCAACTAAGAATACCTATGGTAGAAAGTAGCAGAAGCCTAAATTTAAGTAATTCTGTTGCAATAACACTTTATGAAGCATTACGGCAAAACTCTTTTGCAGGGAATATTTAAACACAAATCTATCCAAGGAGATTTATGAATACCTATGAGTGGTTAACGATTTTTTCTATTTGTTTAATAGGCGCTATCACGCCTGGGCCGAGCTTAATAGTTATTCTTTATATTACTAATACAAAGAATCTATTTTCTGGAATAATTGCTTCATTGGGGCATGGGTGTGGTATATTTATATATGCTTTAATTTCTATTTTTAGCCTTAGTTTTTTATTACACATAGCACCTTTTATGGTTGATATAATTCAATTTATTGGTGCATTGTTTTTAATTTATATAGGCTCAAAAATTTTAAGTTTCAAACCTCTAAAACAGAAGGATAATCATAAATATAAATTACCAACATCATTTTTCGGAAGTTATGTAATTGGACTAACAACTTCTTTGATTAACCCAAAGGTAATTATATTTTTTTCTGCTGTTTTTAGTCAATTTCTTAATGATGATTATAACTTTTATACAAAATTAGGAATGGCTATGCTAGCAAGCACAGTTGATGCTGCTTGGTATATGGTGGCGTCATTTTCAATAACATTTAGTATTGTTCAAAAATATATACTTTTAAAACAAAAAGAAATTTTCATTGTTTGTGGGTTTATATTAATACTTTTATCTTTAATACTTATATATAAAACATCAATAAATTTTTATTTAGAGTTTTTTGTCAATTAACATTTCATCAAATTCATTTTCAAGATGATTTATTTGTTTATGATGACTTACTTCAATGTCTTGTATTTTCATCCATTTAATTCCACTAAGAGTTTCACATTTAGGACAGTGTAATTCCCATTGATTATTTTTGATTCCACAAGAAGAACAATAATAATTCAAGCCTTGAGTGGCGTTTGCTGCTTTTTCAAGATAATCTTTAACTTTTTCTACTTCATTTTGTGAACCTGCAATATCAGCAAGAACCTGATATGCTTTGTTTGTAAGTTTTTCATTAGCCAAATTTAATAAAAGTCTACTCGCCTCACCATATATTTTTTCATTAACAGCAAAAGACGCAATTTCTATTTTTAAGTCATTTTGTATTTCAGATGAAGTTTTTTTATTTATCAAACTTATTGCTCTGGCAACTCTAGACCCTGAATTTTTTAAATTCCATTTATGTGACAACTCTATCAAAACCTTAGGATGAGCTGTCATAAGGAAAGTTTTTTCTAAAATACTTATTGATTTAGAATTAGATCCTATTCCTGTAATCATATTAGAAAGATTAATTGAAGCTAAAATATGAGCAGGATTTTGTTTGACCGCTTCTTTTAAATAATTTACTGCGGCCTTATTTTTCTCATTAATTATTGACTCCAAGCCAAGTAAATAATTTAAATCTGCCGCTATATTTCTATATATTTTATCCTCTACATATTTTAGATTCTTCATGGTTTTTAGATGGGTTAAAGAATTATTAAAGTCATCTATTTTAGAATATGAAGCTAACAAAATTTCAAGAATTTGTTTAGATTCAGGTTCAAATTTTAGTGCTTTTTCACCTTCAGCAATTATAATTTTTAAATCAGTTTTATTTACAATAGCTTGACGCATTAAAGCTAAATGCCCAACAACAGCTGTCGTTGGATCATCAGTCAAACTCTTAAAATAATCTTGTGAAATATTTTTTTTGTTTCTTGAATTAAGGTTTATATTATTTATTACATTTAAATGCTCTTTTAATAGTAAACCAAGTTTTTTATCTTTAGTATTTTTAGCAATCAATGCTGCTTCTTTTGCAGCGGAAAGATATTCACCGTGGCTAGCTAGTAAGAAGGCTTTAACAAGTTTTTGTTCAACTTTTTTACTATTTTTTTGATCTAATTGTCTTATTGCTGATTTTGGAATATTAATAATTAATATCCATATTCTATCAAGAAAAATTAAGATGACTACAAATATTAATGATATTAACATGAACTTATCTGTTTGGAGTTCAATACCCCAGCCCATCCAATTAATAGTTGTACTACCTTCTGTATTAGCTATAAAATTTGAAACAAGGCCAATAATTATTAAAAATAAAATTAATTTAACAACTCTAAAAATCATAGATTATTCGCTCAATACTTTTTTGTTTAACATTCCATCTACTTTTAAAATAAACTGGTCCGCTGGATTTCTCCAATTTTTGGGCAACTGCTTTAATAATTCTATAACAGCTTCTATGTTACCATTTTTAATTTCTTTTTCAGCTTGTGTTATTAAAGAACGTGGAGACAAACTTTCAGAAAACTCTCGTAATTTTAATGCGCCTGCCAAATAATTTTTGACCCTTTCAAAATAAGTATTTTCTTTTGATATTTCATCTTTATTAGAGATGAATCCAAAATCTTTTCTCTTAAGTAATTTTTGGATAACAAGGTCAGCCTCAACCAACAAGTTATTCTTGACCTCTTTATAATTATCTTTTTTTAAAAAACTTACTATTTTGTTTTGATTATTAGAAGAAATCAGTTCTTGATTAGGCTTGGTATTTTTTAACAATTGATTTCTTGATATTTTCTCTTTGGAGAAATTTTGTGTGTCATCTAATGTTGAAATTCTAATCGACATTAAATCAATTTTTTTTTCAATAGAAGTTACTAATTGGTTTAAATTATCTATATCTAATTTAACTTTGCTGTTACTATTTTTGATATCAAAATCTTTAAGCTTAACTTTTATATTATTATAATCCACTCTAAGTTTTTCTATATTTTTTTTGTATAATTTTTTATTATCTTCTAAATTATTTTTTAAAGATTTCATCTGATAGTTTCTTTGTTCCAATTGTTCTGGAATATAAAAATCAATTATCCAATAAGATGAAGAGAGTGATAAAATAAACACTAAAATACTTATAAAAAAAGCAACATACGAAAATACTTTTACTCTTTTTTCAGGATCTATAGGTTCCATGTCTATAATATTGTCTTCATCACTTTTGTTAGGCCGACTTTTAGAACCCACCATTTTAAGTATCCTAATTATTTAGTTATACTTACTATATGATCTAAGACATCTTTAGTAAAATTTTTCTTAATGATTTTTATTTTACTCCATCCCATTTGCTTTGCTTTCTGGGCTACATTTTTGCTATTCACTATTAAATTTGCTTTATTAGAAACTGTCTCAAATAAGTTATTGTGTTCTAAAAGAGTTTTTGCGATTAGTGCATTCCTAGATGACAATATAAGGAAGTTATAACTTTCATTTCTAACTAAGTCATTCTTAATAGATTGATTTAAAATCAATATAGGTAAAGTTTTATATGCCTCATATATTTCAATTTTTCTATCATTTACTTTAAGCATGTTTTTTAGGTCAAAACTTCTATCTTTTGCAGCTATCCATAGACCTAGATCATTTGAAAATGTTTGCTCTATAATCAATTTAAGAAGAATGTCTGAGTTCCCACTAGCTTGGAAAATATTTTTGTAACCAATCCTATAAAGTTTTTCACTTGTTTCGAGTCCTATAACAAATATATTAATTTCTTTTGATAAATTATATTTATTAGTTTTTTCTAATTTAATTAATGCCTTTATAGACTTTGGACTAGTCAACACTAAATAGTTGAATTTAGTTCTTTTAAAATTAAAATGATAATATTCAGTAGTTATAATTGGAAAAGCTTTAGATAAAATATTTTTTTCTTTTAAATATTCTGAGTTTAAAATAGCGTCTTCTTTTTCACGAAGTATGAATGTAACTATATCTGACAATTTAAACCAAAACTCCTTAGATCAAAAATTTATATAGTTATAAAATTTTGTTACCACCCTTTGAAATAATCTCTTTACCAAGCTCTTGTCCTAACAATACGGCATCAGATACTGACCCTGTTATGCTAGATTTAATCACTTCGGTTCCATCTATTTTAGCTATTGATCCATATAAAGTTAGATTGTTATTATCTTTGATATAAGCACTTGAAGAAATAGGAGAACGGCAAGATCCATCTAAAAATGCTAAAAAACTTCTTTCAGCTAGAGTTTCATATTCAGTATTCTTATCATTAATCTTAGATAACAAATTATTAATATCCATTTCTGTTTCAGTATTTTTAAAATTTGTAGACTGAATTGCGATTACACCTTGTGTTGAGGCAGGAGGAATTATTTCTTTTGGTATGATGTGCCCTAAGTTTAAGTTTAACCTATCTAAACCTGCCTTTGCCAAAATAATTGCATCAAAATCTCTATTTTTTAATTTTTCAATTCTGGTTCCTACATTTCCTCTAAGTAACTTTATTACTAAGTCCGGCCTGTATGATTTTGCATAAGCCGCTCTTCTAACTGAACTCGTCCCAATAACTGCTCCGTTTGGAAGTTCATCAAAAGTATTATAATTTCCTAGAAGCACATCACTTCGATCAGCTCGAGGTAACACGGCTGCAATCAAAGTGTTTGGTGCTATTTCTGTTTCCATATCTTTCATAGAATGAACGGCAATATCAGCTCGACCATCTAATATTGTATGCTCTAATTCTTTAATAAATAAACCCTTTCCTCCTATTTCGGATAGAGATTTATCTAATATCTTGTCTCCAGATGTCAAAATATCAATTACACTTATAGTAACGTTTTTACCAAGAGCTTTATTAACAATATCAACTTGGCAAAGCGCCAATTTAGATTTTCTTGAAGCTATTTTAATTTTTAATTTCATTTTAATTCAATCGTATTTTAAAAATTAATAAAACAAATTAATAAAACATAGATGTTTCTTTTAATCAGTTTTTAATTACCTTAAATTGTAATGTTTAAACTTCTAATACAAACTCGCATTAACTATACTAGACTTAGATACAACTTTAAGCCTAAAAAGATGATAACTTAGGATAAAACAATGCAAAAGATCAATCAAAAAATTATTATGGGAATAGAAACTAGCTGTGACGATACAGCTATATCTATTATAACATCAAATAAAGAAATCTTAGCAAATATTGTAATCAATCAAAATTCAAACTTAAACAAATATGGTGGAATAGTTCCTGAGGTTGCAGCAAGAGATCACTTAACAAATATTGATTTTGCAGTAAAAGAAGCTCTAAAAAAATCAAAATTAAGAATCGACCAAATAGATGTTATTACTGCTACTGGAGGGCCAGGCTTAATTGGAGGGGTTATTGTAGGTACTGTGTTTGCAAAATCATTAGCTATGTCTTTAAACATTCCTTATGTAGCTGTTAATCATCTTGAGGGCCACGCATTAACAGCTAGATTAACAAATAATGTTGAATATCCTTATTTGCTTCTTCTTGTTTCAGGAGGACACACTCAAATAATAGCTGTTTTAGAATATGGAAAATATATAAGATTAAGTACTACACTTGACGATGCAGCTGGTGAAACGTTTGATAAAGCAGCAAAGATACTTGGTATTGGTTTTCCTGGAGGGCCTATGATAGAAAAGACAGCTATTAATGGGAATCCAAAAAGATTTAAATTACCAAAGCCAATGTATAAGTCAAAAAATCCAAATTTTTCATTTTCAGGTTTAAAAACATCATTTTCTCAAACCGTATTAAAACATACATTAACAAAAGATTTAATAGAAGATTTTTCTGCCTCTTTACAGAAAACAATTTCAGATTGTTTGGTTGACCGAACTAAAGTAGCTCTAGATAAATTTAAAAGTATGATAACACCTAATTTTCCAATCCAACTAGTTGTTGCTGGAGGAGTTGCATCTAATAAATATATTCGTTCACAGCTAGAAAATCTCTCTAAAGAAAAAAATGCTTTCTTTATTGCTCCTCCAATTGAGTTTTGTACTGATAACGGAGCTATGATAGCTTGGGCAGGTTATGAAAAGTATATTATTGAAGGCCAAACTGATTTTGATTTTAAACCAAGGCCAAGATGGCCACTAGACCCAGACGCAAATATTAAAGAACCTATTTTTAAAAATATTGGAAAAAAAGGAGTAAAAGCATAAATGTTAAAATTTTCTAATATCTGTTTTTATGGAGGAGGAGCATGGGGACAAGCATTATCGATTACTCTCGCTTCATTGGGCTTAGGCTCTACTTTAATAACGTCTGATTCAAAGAGAGCAAAGGATATTAATTCAGGATATTCAGAACGATTTCCTGACATTAAAATAAGTGACTTGATCCATGCATCTCCTAATAGCCAAGAAATTATTCGAAAAAGTGACTTAATTTTTATTACTACTGAAAGTAAAAGAGTAATGAGTGTTATTGAAGAACTATCTAAAATAGGTAGTAATAATATTAATATAATAATAACTTCTAAAGGTTTTGCTGCTAAGAATGGAGAAACATTTAGCGAAGTTATTGAAAAAAAATTTCCAATTTTCAAAACAGGCGTATTAACTGGCCCAACGTTTGCCGACGAAATTGCTAGAAATATGCCTGCTGCTGCTGTTTTAGCAAGCAATGATAGCAACTATGCTAAATCTATATGTAATTTATTTCAAAATTCATGTCTTAGATTATATCAAAGTGATGATCCTTTAGGCGCTTCAATAGCTGGAGCGGTAAAGAACATTATTGCCATTGGAGCTGGCATTATTCATGGATTAAACCTTGGTGACAATGCAAAAGCAGCTCTTATAACAAGAGGCATTTCTGAAACATCAAGGCTAATCAAAGCATCAGGTGGTAATTATGAAACTGCCTTTGGGCTTGCAGGAGTAGGAGATATGTCTTTAACTTGTGGAGGGCCGCATTCAAGAAATATGGCATATGGAATTAATTTAGTACAAGAAGTTAATAAGGTTAAAAAATTAAATTTGGTGGAAGGTCTAAATGCATTAGAGTCTGCAATTTCATTATCTAAAAAATTAAATATAGAACTCCCAATTGTTGAATCCATAAATGAGATATTAAACGAAAATGGTAATATAAAAGAAATAATTTCTAAATTGCTATCAAGGCCTATTAAAAATGAATTCTAATATTAATCATTTAAAAATATAAATTTTTGACTATTTAAATCCAAACTCAAAAAATGATCAATGGATCATCAAGTAAAAAAATATCATTTTCGAAAACCTTGGGATGGAATTAAAAGTTTTCACACCTCTAACAATATGAAGTTAGTGAAACTTGATTATTTAGGTTTGTTTTAATATTCAGAAAGTGAAAAAAATTGGGGGAATAGTTAAAATAGTAAGATAATGTTATCCAGATCATACTAATACAACTAAAGTTGACAGTAATGTAAATACCTAGAGATAAATGGAAAATAATTCTTAAAATGAGTTTTACAGAAATTTAGTATTTTGTTACTTTTGTTCCTTTTTTTCTTTATGTATAAAATACAAATTTCTAGCGTATATAAGTACACCAACAGATTGCCCTGCAATTATAACTGGATCTTGTCTCCATAGCGCATAAGTTAATAAAACTAATCCCCCAGAAATAGAGAAATACCAAAATGCGACAGGTATGACTGAACGGCCCGCATTTTCACTTGTTAACCATTGAATAATAAAACGAGCTGCAAATAAAGCTTGACCACCAAAACCAATGATTATCATGATTTTTTCAGGATGGTTATTTAAATAATATCCCAAAAAAGGAAATATACTTATTAATAACGTATTAAAACTTATTGCAAATGCTTCAATATGTGAAGAAAGATACGCTATAAAATCCATCTAGATTTCCTTATCACTTTTTAAAATTTCTTCAAAAATAAAATCTTTAGGCGACCTTTTTATTAACCACATAACTCCTAGTATATCGAATATACCAACTAGTAATCTTCCAAAATTTGTATAATTAGAAAGTCCTATTGTTCTCTCTCTATGGTTAACATTATATTCTAAAACTTTTCCACTTTCTCTTAATACTAAAGCTGACATAAATCTATGCATATGATTAAAGTAAGGAAGCATTAAGTATAAATCTTTATGAAAAACTTTAATCCCACAACCTGAGTCAGAGTGAGTATCTTTAATAAGATTTAATCTACAGAATCTAGCAAAAGATGATGCCCATAATCTTGATTTACTATCTTGTCTATTAACTCTCACACCACCAATTAAGGTTAATTCTTTTTTAGTTTTTATTAAATCAATCATTCCTGGTAAGTCAGCTGGATCATTCTGACCATCTCCATCCAATGTTGCGATTAAAATGGCCTTTGATGATCTAATGCCTGATCTTAATGCTGCTGATTGCCCTTGACTAGGTTTATGTATTAACAACCTTAATTTATTATTAACCTTTAATAACTTTCTTAATTCTTTTTGAGTGTTATCGTTTGAACCATCATCAACATATATTATTTCATAATTTATTTTTTGAAGAGCTTTATCAATTTCTTCAATCAGGGGAGCTATATTACCTGATTCATTTTTGACAGGGACAATAACAGAAATATCAATTGTAGATTTCATATTTATTTCATTTTAAAAATTTAATTAAAACAATTCAATAGCTTTATTACTACCTAACGTCAAATGTTTGATTTCTAAAAATATGAATTTTGACATGTTTGCCCTTAGCAATATTATAACCTTTAATGATATCTTCTGTTTTAACTGATAAGTTTATTTCCTTTGATTTATCAAGAAATTCTTCTAAAGCTTGAGCTTCTACTAAGCCTATATTTTTATTACCCTCAGCCATGAAAATTGCAACTTCTTGGGGGCTTGATAACATTATTTCACCATTAAATAGAAATACTAAACTTGGTTCATGGTAACCTGCTGAAGCTACAGCATCAGGTTTTATAGTTTGAATTTTTTTTATAATTAATTTACTTGGATATAAATAATCTAATTTAGGAAATATAAATTGATAATTAATTATGTTAAACATACATGCAAAAGCTATAATTAATAAAGGTATGTTATAAACGGATTTTTTTAGTAAAGTAGGGACTTTTTTGAATTGAGTAATTAAAATCAAACTTAATGAAAATATTATAATTGTAATTATAAATACTAATATTGACCCAATCAAAATAGTTGAATCTTCATTATAATTGAACTTAAATGAAAAATACAAAATAGAGCTACCTAAGATCAGGCCACCAAAACCAAAGACAATTGAAAGTGTTAATATTAATTTATGAAAAATGTTATTTTTAATATTTTGAATTTGGGACTGAGAATGAAAAATACTTCCTAGAGACAATATTGTTATAGCAGGCAAAATAGGTAACGAATAATGGATTAATTTAGTTGGTACAATTTCAATTAAAAACCAAAACGGAATTATCCAACAAATCAAAAATTGAACTACTAAATTAGATTTATTATTTAAGAAAAATATTATCGATCCAGGAATTATCATAGCTAAAGGCCATAATGTTATAGATAACATTATTAAATGCATACCTGGCCATGCACCATGTCCTTCTTGACCACTTTTCAATTTACTAAAAAAGTCATCATTGAATGCTTTTTCTATAAACAATCCCTGTGTTGCCTCATTTATAGCTATTATCCAAGGGAGTATAATAATAGAACTAACTATGATTCCTAGAAGTGGGTTAAGTGATTTTAATAAAGAAAAATCTTTCTTAACAAAACAAAAAGATATAGTTGTTAGAGATAAAATCACAATTGATAACGGCCCTTTTACTAAAATTCCAAATGCAAAAGCAATCCAAATCACTAAAGGGTACCAGAATTTAATTTGGGCTAAAGAACCTTTTTTCAAAATCAGCTTTAATAAATAATACTGTTGAACACATATCAAGGCTAATAAAGTTGCATCAGTTTTAGCCAAATGTGCTTCACCTATAAAAACAAAACTTGATCCAAAAAACAACACTACAATCAAGGATTGATAAAAAGGAAAAATTAGCCGAGTTAATAAACCTATAAAAATAAGTGATATTAATGAAAATATAATAGAAGGAAAACGAAAAGAGGAAATTTTTGTTTCACCAAATACATTCGCAGAGAGTGCTTGTATCCAGTATATCCCAACAGGTTTCTTTGCTCTCAACTCGTCTTGAAATTTAATATTAACAAAATCATTGGTCTGTATCATTTGTCTACTAGCTTGAGCAAACCTAGCTTCATCTCTATCAATTGGAGGAATAGTATTTTGTCCTGAGAAAAGAGCTATTAAAGTTAATAACAAAATCCCACAAATACATGAGAATCTAAATTTATTTAATTTCTCAAAAAAATTTTTAATATTTATTAAATTCATTTACATATATTCTCATCACTATTAATTAAGAAATAACATAGTTTCAAAATAATGTTACGATTTTGTAACCAAATAATATAATTGATTGAGGAAATTAAATGGATTATGACATTGATAAAGAAATCATTGGTTTTTGTAGTGATAAAAAAATTTCTTCTATTCCACTATATATTATTAAAGATCTAAAGAAATTAGAAACAACTACACTAATTTCTGAAAAACAAAAAATATTTTTGAACTCAGCTTTTTCATTAAAAAGAGAATCTGTGGGTTTTTTTCCTAATTTAGATAATACAGTTGGAGGTGCTATAGTTTTAATTGATCAATCAAACGAGCCTCGAAAAAGTATAATAGATCAAGTAGCAAAACTATCATCAAAATTACCTAAAAAAAAATGGCATATAAAATTTATAGACGAACTCAATGATGACCAAATCTTTAATTTTTTACTTGGTTGGGGACTTGGTTTTTATAAATTTAACATAACAAAAAAGAAAGAAAAAAATATCTTAAATAATACATTATGTATTAACCAGATTAACAGAATCATTAAAAATGATAAATGGAAACAATGTTTAGCAGAATTGAAAAGTATTTTTCTTGCAAGAGATCTTATAAATTTACCTCCCAACATGTTGACTCCACAAAATTATGAAAAAATAGTTAAAAGTTGTTTAAAAAAATTTTCTCCACTTATCAATGTTTATAAAGGCAAAGAACTTGAAAAAAACTTTCCTTTAATTAATTTAGTAGGCCGTTCATCTGAAAACAAACCAATGCTTTTAGATGTAAAATGGACTAAGTCTAAAAATAATAATTTTCCTAATATCACTCTCATCGGAAAAGGTGTTACCTTCGATAGTGGTGGGCTAGATATAAAGCCTTCTAATGGAATGCTACTAATGAAAAAAGATATGGGTGGAAGTGCTATTGCGTTTGGTATAGCACATGCACTGATGGAAATAGACTGCAAAATTAACTTGAGATTACTTATACCGTTAGCTGAGAACTCTATTTCTGAACGTTCAATGAGACCTCTGGATATTGTATACGCAAAAAATAAGATACCTGTTGAAATAGGGAACACTGACGCAGAAGGTAGATTGTTGTTAGCAGACACGTTATCATTTTGCCAAGAAACACAAAAAGAAAATGATTTTATCATAGATTTTGCTACTTTAACGGGCGCCGCAAGAGTCGCTTTAGGAACTGAATTGCCTGCTTTATTTACAAATAATAAAGATTTAGGAAACAGAATTATTAATGAAGGCATAAAGCAGATTGATCCAATGTGGGAACTACCATTATTCGAACCATATGAGAGATTTTTAGATACTAAATATGATGCTGTAAGCAGTACCGGATCTTCTAATACAGGTGGAGCTATTACTGCAGCATTATTTTTAAAAAAATTTATATATCCTAAAACAAAATGGGCTCACATTGATTTAATGGCATGGAATACAACTGATCGCCCTGGTTTTCCAATTGGAGGTGAAGCAATGGGATTAAGGAACATAGTCAATATGATTTTAAATTATTCTAAAGAAAAATTATAAATTCTTTAATTATTTTAGAATAGATAGCGCAGCTTGATAGAGATCTTTGTTATTAGACGCTAAAGCTGAAAAAGTAGACTTCTTATTTTGTAATAAAGATAATTCATTACCTTTCCAATCAGTAATTATTAAACCTTGTGATTTAAGTACTGGCACGAGTGGTATAATATCATATGAGGAGAGTCCTTCTTCCACAACTAAATCTAAACCTCCATTGGATAAAAGGAGATAATTATGACAATCTCCTGACCATACATTTCTTAAAGTATAACCTAATAAATCTTGAAATTTTTGCTTACCATAATCTGAAAATAAATCAGGGTCCGTTGATGCAATAGTAGCTTCAGATAAAGAACTAAGTTTACTTTTTTTTGGCAAAAACATAGATTTATTAAAAAAACAACTCGACTGATAGCCAAGCCATCGCTCATTAAGAGCTGGAAAATCTACTAAACCAATTAAAGGCTCTCCTTTAAAAGCTAAACCAATTAATGTACCCCATAATGGTCTTCCAATTATATAACTTCTTGTTCCATCTATTGGGTCTATAATCCAAGTATAATCAGACTCTAAAATTGTAGATTCATTTTCCTCAACTACTATATTATGATTAGGAAATTTTTTTTTAATTAAGTTGATGATAACTTTTTCAGCATTTATATCAAATTCAGTTACAGGACTACTGTCTAATTTTTTTTTAATATTTAAACTAGATTTAAAACCATTCATGGTAATTTTTTTTGCAGCATCCGCTAATAAATAGATAAAGTCTGATATTTCTATTAGTTCAGCATTATTCATCATATATACCTAGGTTAAAATATGAAGACAGTTCAATTCTTTATTTAGAGGGCAAAGGAACAACTTTATCAGATTTTGTTCTTAACCAAGCAACTAAGTTAGCTCTATCTTGAGTTTTAGTAAGACCTGCATAGTTCATTTTTGTACCTTTAGCGTAAAGCTTTGGTTTATATAAGAACTTATTTAGTTCTTCATATGACCATTTACCGGTAAGTGCTGATAAAACTTTTGAATATTTAAACTCTGCCTTACCCTGATCTTTATTTACTATATCATATAAATTTGGTCCCACTTTATTCGCTCCGCCAGAATTAAATCCATGGCAGGCAATGCACTTTTTTGCTATTTTTTGTCCAGCTTCTATATTTGCTCCAGCAAGAAGGGCAAGGATAGGTTCGATTATTATTTCTTTAGTATCTTTTAAACTTGAAGGAGCTTTATCAGCAACTTCAATAGGATATGAGTTTGATAGTCCTGTATTAGGATTAACTAAAACGCCACCTAATTTACTAAAGGCCATTATTAACAAAACACTAGTTAAAAGAGCTGCGGCAATTTTATTAAATTTAAGAGCGTCCATAGATTAACCTATTATAAAAAATTTGATCAAGTATTTAAATATTTACATGCAAGATTGCGAATCTTCAAGTATAATTATTCTTAAATTTATAATTGATATTATTTCAGATATTAAACTTAATATAATTTTTAAGAAAGTAACTTTAAATGAGTTTTTCAGACTGTATTATAATAATTCCAGCTCGAATAGGCTCATCACGTTTGCCAGGCAAGCCTCTATTAAAAATAAATGGGGTGTCTATGATAGTTCACGCCTATAATTGTGCCAAAAGCGCATTTCTTGGAGGACCAATTATAGTAGCAACTGACGATCATTTAATAGCAAAAGAAATCACTGATAATGGTGGATTAGCTATTATGACTTCTGACAAACATGTCAGTGGATCTGATAGAATTTTTGAAGCTTTAGAAAAATATGATCCAGAAAAAAAATATAAAAAAATTATTCACTTACAAGGTGATCTTCCAAATATTTCTGGAAATTTGATACAAAGTTTAGCTAAAGCTATTGATGATAAAAAAAAAGATATTGTGACAGTAGTAGTAAAAGCGTCACCCGATGAATATAATGATCCTTCAATAGTAAAAGTAGCAATAGCTTTTGGAAAAGAAAATCCGAGTATAAATGATTTGGGAAAAGCTATTTATTTCAGCAGAGCTTGTATCCCCTCAGGAAACACAGATATATGGCATCATATTGGTATTTACGCATGGCAAAGAAAAGTTTTAAATAAGTTTGTAAACCTTCCCGCTTCTCCGTTAGAAAAATCTGAACGATTAGAGCAATTAAGGGCAATTGAAATTGGTATGAATATTCACACGATTGTAACGTCTGAACATCCTATTGGAGTAGATACTGAATCAGATTTAAAAAAAGTTAAAAAATATTTCGAAGACATATCTTGAATTTAAAGATAAGAATAGAGAGTATTCTATTAATTATAAATATAGAAAATTAAGAGGCATATTAATGGAAAAAATAGATGATAAAATGGTTGTAGCATTTCAAGGAATGCCCGGAGCTTATTCTAATATGGCTTGTATAGCTTATTTTAATGATGTCAAAACTCTTCCATGCAACTCATTTGAAGATATGCTCAACGCAACTAAAAATGGTGATGCTGAATATGCAATGGTACCTGTTGAAAATTCTTTGGCCGGAAGAGTTGCTGACATTCATCATCTAATACCTGAAAGTGGACTATTTATAATTGGAGAACATTTTCAAAGAGTAAATCATCAATTATTAGGATTACCAACTGCAAAAAAAGAAGATATTAAATTTGTTAAGAGCCATGCTCAAGCATTGGCTCAATCGAGAAAAATTATTAAAAAATTAAATTTAATACCCATACAACATATTGATACAGCTGGTGCGGCAGAAGAAATTTTTAGACTTGGAGACCCAAGCATTGGAGCTATTGCATCTAAAATGGCAGCTGAAATATATGGTTTAAAGATAATGAAAGAAAATGTAGAAGATGCAGAGCACAATACTACTAGGTTTCTTATAATGGCAAAAAAACCTGTAATGCCCCCTATCAATATTGAAACTTCAGTTACGACTATAATTTTTAAAGTTAGATCAGTTCCCGCTGCTTTATATAAGGTACTGGGAGGTTTTGCTACAAATGGTATTAACTTAACTAAACTAGAAAGTTATATTGGTGGTAAGGAAATGAATGCTGCTAGGTTTTATGTTGATGCTGAAGGACACCCTGAATCAAATGCTATGAAAAATGCCCTTGAAGAAATGACTTTTTATAGCGAACCAAACTCTATTAAAATAATTGGTACTTATAATAGAAAAAAGAAAATTTAATATAAATTTTTTAGAATTTCTTGCATATATTTAGTATTTATAACATATATATTAATGGAGGGTCCCACGGACGTAATTCTTGCCAATCCGGTCAGATCCGAAAGGAAGCAGCCGTAACAATGATAGCGGGTTGTGTGGCCCTTCATATTTAATTAAAAATGAGATCTAAAATTAATAATATTAATGAACATATAAATTATAGAGTTCTAGCAAGAAAATATAGACCTAATGATTTTGGTGAACTAATAGGTCAAGAAACTCTAGTTAAAACTTTTCAAAACTCTTTAAATAAAGGACGCTTAGCCCATGCTTTTCTTTTAACAGGAATTAGAGGTGTTGGAAAAACTACCACTGCTCGAATTATAGCAAAAGCTTTAAATTGTATTAATGACGGAACTAATAAAGAACCTACCTTTGACATATGCAACAAATGTTCTCCTTGCCTCTCTATTAACAAAGGAAACTATCTAGATGTCATAGAAGTTGATGCCGCAAGCAGAACTGGTGTCGACGGTATTAGAGAAATTATTGATTCTGTTATGTATTCTCCAAATGATGGACAATATAAAGTTTATATAATTGATGAAGTTCATATGTTGTCAAATGCAGCATTTAATGCTTTATTAAAAACTCTAGAGGAACCTCCTGAGAAGGTGAAATTTATCTTTGCAACTACAGAAATTGTTAAGATACCTGCAACCATAATATCAAGATGCCAAAGGTTTGATTTACAAAGAGTTGATATTGATACGCTAATAAATCACTTACAAAAAATTTGTGATTTAGAAAATATCGTATATGAACGTGATGCAATTTTCCAAATTTGTAAAGCAAGTGAAGGTTCAGTTAGAGACGCTCTTTCTTTATTAGATCAAGCGGCCTCACTATGTAATGAAGATATAAAAAATGAATTAGTTCTCAATATGCTAGGTTTAAATGGATATGATAATAATATAAAATTAATAGAATTATGCCTTAAAAATAATTGTTCTGAAGCTCTAAAAGTTTATGACGAATTATTACATAACGGTATACAACCTGTTCAAATTACTACTAATTTACTTGAGGTATGCCATCATGCTTCTAAGCTCAATGTAATAAAAGCTGATAATAGCTTATCCGAAGCATTCCAAGAGAAAATTCAAAATATAGCCTCATACGGACTTCCAAAAATTGTAAGATTATGGCAAATATTAATAAAAGGTATTGAAGAGTTAAGATATGCTCCCAGTGAGAGTCAAGCTGGATCCATGATAATAATTAAATTGTGTTATGGCTCTTCATTACCAGATCCAAGCGAGTTAATTGAGATATTATCTAAAAAAAAACTCTTAAATAAAGATACTAATGATAAAACTGATGATCTATCTATAGATCAAAATATTAGCAGTAACATTAATATTATTGATCTTGAATCTAATATTCCAAAGAGTTTTGGAGAAATGCTAGAAATACTATTAAAAAATAAGGAAGCCTTATTACACGCTCAAATAATTAATAACGTTCATCTAATAGACTTTCAAAAAGGATTTATAGAAATCAGATTAAAAGATCCATCTAACAAAGATATTTTAAAAACATTATCCACTACATTAGAAAATATTACTGAGATGAAATGGATCATAAAATTATCCGATAAAGAAGGTGAGAAAACAGTTATGGAACAAAAAGATGTTTTATATAGCCAAGCTAAACAAGATATAAAGCTAAATCCAAATATCGCAGAAGTTTTTAAATACTTTCCAGAGGCCACAATAACATCTATAAAAAATGATTAGTGTTAAATACAAATAGAATCAAATATCAAAATCTTAATATGTCAGAACAAATATTAGAAAAATTAATTAAAAAAGTATCTAGAATTCCTGGGTTAGGTCCTCGGTCTTCTAGAAGGGCCGTCTTACATTTGTTAAAAAATAAGGATAAGCTTCTTATTCCTTTAATTAATGATCTTTCTGAGGTTGCTCATAACATTAAAGATTGTATTGAATGTGGCAACTTAGATCAGAATGAAATATGCCAGATTTGCAGGGATCCATTAAGAAAAGGAAACTTGATCTGTATAGTAGAAACTGTTGCAGATTTATGGGCACTAGAAAGAACTAAAGTATATAATGGTAAATATCATATTTTAGGAGGAGTTTTATCCGCAATAGATGGCATAAATCCTGAACAATTAAATATCAATTCCCTAGAAAGCCGATTAAAAGAACAAAATTATACAGAAGTAATTATAGCAATCTCAGCAACATTAGATGGTCAAACAACGGCTCATTATATCGCTGAGCGTTTAATCCCTTTTAAACTTAAAGTAACTAGATTAGCACATGGAGTCCCTGTTGGTGGCGAGTTAGATTTCCTTGATGATGGTACAATTGCTCAAGCATTGAAGGCCAGAAATGAAATTTAAAGTCTTATAATTAATCTATTTTTTTTGTATCAATATTTGTTATTTTCTCATCTACATCTATGGAGGTAATAACGTCACCCCTATTTTCAATTTTTCTATGTGATATTTTGATATCGTCTAAATCTTTTCTTGCAAGATCAAAATGTTTGTCTAGCTTCAACACTCTATCACCTAAAAGATGTAAATCATTTACTAACTTACTAACTTCAACCTGTATCTTACCAGCTGTCTGGCTCATAGTTGCATCTCTTAATATTGCTCTAACTGTATGCAAAAGCAACATTATATTATCAGGACCAGCCATATAAACTTTTTTAACTCTGCTCTCATTTACGAGTTTAGGGAATCTTATGTTTATCTCAGCATAAATTGACTCGCTGGGTAGAAACATAATAGCAGAATCAGCTGTTTCTCCTGGTGAAATATACTTTTCAGAAATATCTCTAATATGTTTTTGAACTGCATTATAAAATAATTTTAAATTACTTTTTTTATCTTGTTCATTAGAAGAAGCTATAAAATTTTTATAATCCTCTAATGGAAACTTTGAGTCTATACAAATAGGACCAGGAGGCTCTGGCATTTTTACTAAACAGTCAACTCTATTATTAGATTTCAAAGTATATTGAAACTGGTAAGCATTTTGTGGCAAAGCATCTTTAACTATATTTTCAAGTTGGACTTCTCCAAAAGCACCTCTTAATTGCTTATTTGATAGTATGTTTTGTAGATCATTTACTTGGTTGGACAAAGCATTTATATTTTCTTGGGCACGGTCAATAATAGCTAACCTTTGATGCATATCTGTTAGTGATTTTTGAGTGTTCTCAGTTTGCTGACTTAGACTATTTCCGATAGAGGAGCCTATATTACCAAGCCTTTCCTCCATTGTCTTATTAATTTGAAAAACAGCTCCCTTTAATTCTATGAGCTGGTTTATTCCTTCCTTTTCTGTATTATTAGACATATTTTGTTTATTTTTATTTTCAAAATACATTTTACAAACTAGATATATTAATATTAAAAATAATATAAAAGATAAAAATAATAATAAAATATATTGAAAATCCATTTCAACTCCATTTGTATTTGAGTATAATATTACAAATTGATTACTAATTCACTAGAATATAAAAAAATATTAATTAAGGAAATATAAGTCATGAGCATTAGAGAAATTATAAGAGTGCCAGATCCATTTCTTAAAATTGTAGCTGAACCTGTAATTAATATTGATCAACATATTTTAAAACTTCTAGATGACATGTTAGAGACTATGTATGACGCAAATGGAATTGGCTTAGCAGCCACTCAAGTTGCTGAAAATAAAAGAATAATTGTTATGGATTGTGGAAAAACAAACCTTAGTCAAAAAGATCTAACAGAAGAAGAGTATAATGAAATTGTTAAAACACAAAAATTTGAACCATCTCCAATTAAAATGATCAATCCTGAGATTATATATTCCAGCTCTATATTGTCAGAAAGAGAAGAAGGTTGTTTATCAATACCAGGCTATAATGCTCAAGTTAAAAGACCAGAAGCAATAAAGGTTAAATATACAAATGAGAGCGAAGAGAAAATTACATTAGAAGCAGTTGGTCTTCTTGCGACTTGTATTCAACATGAAGTTGACCATTTAAACGGCATCCTTTTTATTGACCATATTTCAAGATTGAAAAGAGAAATTATTTTAAGAAAAGCCATTAAAGAATTTACTGCCGACAAATAAAATTGACAAAAGAGGCATAATTGAAAATAGTATTTATGGGAACTCCAGAATTTGCCGTTCCTAGCCTGAACTTATTAGCTAAACATCATGATGTTATAGCCGTTTATTCTCAACCTCCTCGAGCTAATGGAAGAGGCATGACGGTTAAAAAAACACCTATCCATAACCTTGCTAAAAATCTTAGCATTCCAACATTTATACCATCATCATTAAAGAAGGATGACACACGTTCAACGTTTCAAGACCTGAAACCCGATATAGTAGTAGTAGTGGCATATGGATTAATTCTTCCTTCAAGTTACTTAGAAATTCCAAAGTATGGTTGTATTAATGGTCATGCAAGTTTATTGCCTAGATGGAGAGGAGCTGCACCAATTCAAAGAGCTATTGAAGCAGGGGACAAAGAAACAGGAACTTGTATTATGGTAATGGAAAAGGGAATGGACACTGGGCCAATAATTTTATCAAATAAAATCATAATTAATGAAGATGAAAATGCACAAACTCTTCATGATAAATTATCTATTTTGACTGCAAAATCTTTAATTGTAGCTATTAAAATGTATGTAGAAGAAAAATTTATACCTAAAAAGCAAGATAAGTTAGGTATAATGTATGCCAGTAAAATTGAAAAAAATGACTCTATTAT
>TARA_B110000027_G_scaffold13157_1_pt1 | contig 23619 bp, 19 predicted proteins | sample TARA_B110000027 | Tara Oceans TARA_B110000027 (sample SAMEA4397101) | marine metagenome | biome: Polar Biome; feature: [SRF] surface water layer (ENVO:00010504); material: water (ENVO:00002006), including particulate matter (ENVO:01000060) such as... | depth 5 m
ATGATTTTTTTAACTGAATATAAATAAATAAATTGCTAAAAATTAAATCTCACTATGCATTCCTACAAACTATTGACATTCATTGGACTTAGCCTTTTATTATTCGCCTGTGGAAATAACATTAGCTCAAAAAAATCAAACTTTCTTATCCAAATTAACAGTGATACGAATATTATTTCAAATGCAGAATCTCTTACTGTGGAACTTCTCAATCCAAAACAGATTGCTTTTGACTCTGTTCAATTAACGTTGGATAATAAAAAAATTACGTCCTCGGTTGAGTTAGAAATGATGCCTTTAGGGGAAAAACTCATAAAAGCAAAGATTTTTTATGATTCTAAATTTGAAGTTGCCTTAAAAAAAGTCATTGTAGTCAATGCTGTGCCGCCTAAATTATATACCTATGAAATTGTAAATACCTATCCTCACGATATTACATCGTATACACAAGGTCTTGAGTTTTACAAAGGTGGACTTTATGAAAGTACAGGACAATATGGCGAATCTAAACTTCGAAAACTCGATTATAAAAATGGAACAATCCTTAAAACTATTAATTTAAATAAAGCGTATTTTGGGGAAGGCTTATCCGTTTTAAATGATAAAATTTATCAATTGACTTGGAGAGAAGGTCGGGGTTTGGTTTATGATGTTACTAATTTTGAACAGATCGAAACTTTCAATTATGGACAAAGTAAAGAAGGATGGGGCTTGTGTAATGATGGAGAAAAATTTTACAAATCTGATGGTACTGAATATTTATGGATTTTAAATCCAACTACACTTGCTGAAGAAACTTATGTTCAAGCCTATACCAATAAAGGAAAATTGACCAATTTAAATGAACTGGAATGGGTCGACGGAAAAATTTATGCAAATCGCTATCAAAAAAATGGCGTCGCTATCATCAATCCACAAAATGGCGCAATTGAAGCTGTTATTGATTTTAAAGCCTTAAAAAAGAAAGTGACCAAACACCAAGGATTAGATGTCCTCAATGGAATGGCTTATAATCCTGAAACGGAAACTTTATTTCTCACAGGAAAACGTTGGGATAAATTATTTGAGGTTAAAATTATAAAAAATTAATGACCGTATTTGAATTGACTCATACCGTTATTTCTGAGGATTTAGACGATTTAATGCATGTGAATAATGTGCGCTATGTGCAATGGGTTCAAGATATTGCGAAGGCATATTGGGAAGCGGCTACTACTCCACTTCAACAACACGATAATATCTGGGTCTTAGTGAGTCATCATATCGATTATAAAGCTGCTGCCAAACTCAACGATGAAATTCACCTCAAAACCTATGTCACACGCTCGGAAGGTGTCACTTCTACGCGCCTCGTAGAAATGTACCATAAAGGCACCAAAAGATTGATTGTCAAGTCTGAAACCAAATGGTGTTTATTAGATGCACTCACCAAAAAACCTAAACGAATCACTGCTGAGATTGTTGACGTATTTCGTTAACTTTAGTTTAAATATCTGTTAATAAGCTCTTGATCCCTATAATCTAATCATTCGGATTGTTTTATTTTGAAAATAACAAGAGTTTATGGATCTAATGTTTAAATTCAGTAAAGACTATTTGAAATTTATTAATGAATAAAATTAAGACCTACATACTATTCATTTAATTCAAAAGTTATATTTTTACCAAAACAGTACACTTTATGATTCGCTCCCTTTATTTTATAATAAGTTTATTCACCCTCATTTTTTGGAGTTCTTGTCGCCAAGATTTTGAATTTACTCCTACTACAGGTACACTTAGTTTTTCAAAAGACACGGTCTATTTAGATACTGTTTTTTCAAATATTGGCTCTAGCACTTACACACTTAAAGTCTATAACAACAGTGATGATGATATTTTGATCCCGTCTTTGAAATTGAGTAATGGACAAACGTCCAATTACCGCATGAATGTTGATGGCATGACAGGTGCTGGAACCCGCATTGGAAAAGAATTTGAAAATGTAGAGTTGTTGGCCAAAGATAGTATGTTTGTGTTTATTGAAACCACTATAGATATTCAACCTCTGGTTACTACTGAATTACAGTTTTTATATACTGATGCTATTGAATTTGGAAGCGGGGCTGATACTCAAAAAGTAGAACTGGTAACTCTAGTGAAAGACGCCGTATTTCTCTATCCAGATAAAGATGCACAAGGCGTTATCGAAACCCTTAGGTTTGATGTCGATGGTGATGGCGTAGAGGATGAAACCAACGTACAAGGGCGGTTTTTAGAAGATTCTGAATTAACATTCACCAATGAGAAACCCTATGTAATTTACGGGTATACGGCTGTGGAATCTGGAAAAACACTTACTATAAACCCGGGGGCACGTATCCATTTTCATGCCAATTCGGGGCTTTTGATTACCAATAATGCATCCTTACATATTAACGGATTACCAAGTTCAGATGCCGAGCTTTTAGAAAATGAAGTCATTATTGCAGGCGACAGACTGGAACCTATTTATGAAGATATTCCTGGTCAATGGCAGACCATATGGCTATTAGACGGAAGCACTAATAATAACATCAACCATGCAACCATTAAAAATGCAACAGTTGGTATTGTTAGTGATGGCAATCAGGACGATCCTACAAAATTAGTAATTACTAATTCACAGATTTATAATTCTAGTAATTTTGGGATTTTAGGAAGAGGTTCTTCTATAAGTGCAGAAAATATTGTGCTCAATAACAGCGGAGTATCCTCTTTTGCAGGTACCTTTGGCGGAAACTATAATTTCACCCATTCAACCATTGCCAACTACTGGTCCAGTAGTTTTAGACAATTCCCTGCCCTATTACTCAATAATTTTATTGTGGATACAGAAAATACAGTATTTACTAATCCTTTAGAATCTGCAAATTTCACCAACTGTATTATTTTTGGTAATGACAATCCAGAACTCTTATTAGAAAAAGAACCCTCTGAAGTTTTTAATTTTAAATTCACCAATAGCCTAATCTATTTTGATGATCCAACCAATTTTTATTCCGAAGATCAATATGATTTTACAAATACGGAATACTATGAAAAATTGCGTTTTAATAAGGATCCCTTGTTCTTAGATCCTGCTCTAAATCAATTTAATATTCCATTGGAGTCACCTGCCAAAGGTGCTGGAGTTATATTCGGAAACTTAAACGTAGATATTACAAACACACCACGTACCTCTCCGCCAGACTTGGGCGCCTATAATGCGATTGAATTTGAAGAATAATAAATTCGATAATTGCCACAGAAGAGAAAAAATCACCAAATAGAGTTATTTTATTTATATATCCGACTTCTTTTCCGGGCTTATAATTATTTGCCAATACAAAAATTCGCAAAGATATTACCTAGTAAATCATCAGACGTAATTTCGCCGGTAATCTCTCCAAAATGATATAAAGCTTGTCGGATATCAATTGCCAATAAATCGCCAGAAAGTCTAGCGTCCATGCCTTGTTTTACTTTTTGAACATCAGCGAGTGCTTTTAAAAGCGAATCGTAATGTCTTGAGTTTGTAATAATGGTATCATTGTTGCGTAAGGCACCTGTGTTTACAAATTCTAAAAGTTTTGTTTTTAAAGTATCTATACCTAATCCACTTTTTGCACACGTATAGAGCGTATGTGGATATACAAATGAGTTTTCTATAAACACTTTATCGGCATGATCCATTTTATTGGCTACAACAATGAGTTTTTTGTCGGGATATTGTTCTTGAATTTTTCGAATATCGGTGTTGAAATCTTGAACAGTTTCCGTTGAAACTTTAGACGCATCTAATAAATATAACGCCACTTGAGATTGCGTAATTTTTTCAAATGTTTTTTTTATACCTATACTTTCAATGGTATCATCGGTGGTTCGAATACCCGCTGTGTCAATAAATCGAAACTTAATCCCTTCAATAGTAATTTCATCTTCAATCGCATCACGAGTGGTTCCCGCAATGTCACTTACAATGGCTTTGTCTTCATTTAAAAGCGCATTTAACAGCGTTGATTTCCCAACATTTGGCGCACCAATAATCGAAATTGGAATGCCATTTTTGATGACATTTCCAGTAGAAAAGGAATCAATTAAATGTTTTAGAACGGTAATAATACGTTCAATTAAATTTTCGAATTGCTTGCGGTCTGCAAATTCTACATCTTCTTCTGAAAAATCAAGTTCTAATTCAATCAATGACGCAAAATTAAGCAGTTCATCACGTAAAACTTTGATCTCATTACTGAAACCTCCACGCATTTGCTGCATCGCTATTTGATGAGAGGCTTTATTATCACTCGCTATCAGATCTGCCACAGCTTCGGCCTGACTTAAATCGAGTTTAGCATTCAGAAACGCACGGAGAGTAAATTCTCCAGGGTTCGCAATTCGAGCGCCATTGCGAACAAACAATTGAATAATTTCTTGTTGTATATATGAACTACCATGACATGAAATTTCAATCACATCTTCGCCTGTGTAAGATTTTGGATTTTTAAAAACAGACACCAAAACTTCATCTAATGGTCTTGAATCTTCTATAATATGCCCTAAATGAATGGTATGCGTCTTTTGAGTTGCCAATTTTTTGGCATGTATTGATTTAAAAACCGAATCGACCATATCTATTGCATCAGGTCCTGAAAGTCTAATAATAGCAATCGCACCTGCTCCAGACGGAGTGGCTAATGCAATAATGGTGTCGTTTTGATACACTGAATTTGTTTTTTACAAAAGTATTAATATTACTTCAAATGTGATAAGTAATAAATTTAATTTATTTTTGCTGAAATTAAAATATTTACGGATGAAAACTCAAATCATTTCTATAATTAGTATTGTACTGTTGTTTAGCTGCAAACCTTCTACTCCTCTACAGGAAAGCGACTATACTGTTAATGTGAAGGCTGAAGGCGTTTATAATGGACTAAGAGGTTATTTGGTAAAACTTGACCGAGTAAATTCTAGGGTTTTAACTGATACTGCTATTGTTTATAATGGGGCATTTACGTTTAAAGGGAAGAGTAATGGGACCGAAATGCGTGGTTTGATTATTGATGGTCTAAACGGACAAATACCTTTTGTTCTTGAACCTGGAGAAATTGAAATAGAAGTTTTTAAAGACAGTCTTAATACATCAACCATAAGCGGCACTAAAAATAATAGTGTTTTTAATGCTTATAAACTACTAACACTACAAAAACAGGATGATATAAAGGCTATAAGAGTTGCACTTTATGAAGCTCAAGACGATCCGGCACTTATAAAGTCACTTCAGCAGAAAGGAGATTCTTTACGAAAAGATTTTAAACTCTATGGGTTCAAATTTATTGAGAATCATTCCAATGCAGAGTTCTCATTACTGATGTTAAATGAGCTTACTAGGCGAAACAATTTTGATTATGAATTAGCTACCAAAGCTTTTGAAAGTATCGATGCAGCGCTTAAAACTAAAAACAAAACAAATCAAGATATTTCTTATAAAATTGGGCAAAAACTCCAAAACAACCCGAACAAAAATAAGGTTACGATTGGCATAAAAGCTCCTGATTTTTCCGCCCCTAATCCCGAAGGAAAAGTCATTACGTTAAGTGAGATAAAAGGAAAAGTGACCATAGTTGATTTTTGGGCGTCTTGGTGCAAACCATGTCGAATAGAAAATCCTAACGTAGTTAAACTTTATGACACATATCATTCTAAAGGCTTAGAAATAATTAGCGTATCTCTAGACGGTGAAACACAGAAAGAAGCTTGGATTAAGGCCATTGAAAAAGATCAATTGAATTGGTTTAATGTATCTAATTTAAAATCTTGGCAAGACCCTATTGCTAGAACTTATGGAATAAATTCTATTCCGGCTACGTTTATTTTGGACGAAAGTGGAACGGTTATCGCAGAACGCTTGCGAGGCGCAGCATTAGAAGCTAAAATTAAAGCCTTATTGGATTAATTAAGGGGGTTTAGATTTTATTGTTTTTATGCATCACAAACAATATTACAATGGGGATTGCAAGAATAATTACCATCCATAAATGTGATTCTAAAACTTGGGGCGCTATCAATAAAGTTAAAACATAACCTCCAATAGCCCCTCCAAAATGAGCATCATGTCCAATGTTATCTGCACGTGATTTCATTCCATATATAGAATACAACATATAGCCAACACCTACGATATATGAAGGAATTGGGATGGGAATAAAATAGATATACAATTCCATTCCTGGATACAATAAAATAGCGACATATAAAATTCCCGTAACTGCTCCACTTGCCCCTACAGCTGAGTAGTAGGATTCATTTTTATGGAAGTAATAAGATAATAAATTGCCAAAAATTAAACTTCCAAAATAAATTAAAAAGAAATATAATGGTCCAACACTATTAATAACATTGTCTGCAAAAAAATAGAGCGTGATCATATTAAATAATAAATGTTGTAAGTCAACATGTAAAAACCCTGAAACGAGAATTCGGAGCTGCTCGCCACGTTTAATTCCGCCGATATTAAACTTATACGTTTCAAAAAAAGAACGGTCTTGAAAGCCTTTAAAAGAACAAAGCGCGTTAATTGCGATAATAATCAGGGTATAAATACTAATGTCCATAGGGGATATATTAAATAAACTATATATTTGCGATTGTAAATTTAATCTTTTTAAATGCAATTACTAGCGTACCTTTTAATTTACCCTATTTTATGGTTTGTTTCCATACTTCCGTTTCGTTTGTTGTATGCGATTTCTGATGTTTTATATGTTTTAATTTATCACGTTTTTGGCTACAGAAAAGAGATTGTTACTGAAAACTTAAAGCTTGTATTTCCCGAAAAATCAGATCTTGAAATTAAGACTATTCGTAGGAAATTCTATCACCACCTATGTGATATGATTTTAGAGTCTATAAAATCAATGAATATCTCTTTGGAGTCCATGCAAAAACGATATACGTTTAAAAATCTTGATATTATTAAAGATTTTGAAAAGCAAAATAAGAGTATTGTTTTAATGTGTGCACATTATGGGAGTTGGGAATGGATTTTTATACTTCAAACCTACACGAGTCACCGCGGTTATGCGATATATAAAAGGCTTCAAAATAAATATTTTGATCGTTTAGTTAAATCCATAAGAGCACGTTACAATAGTTATTTGATTACCACTAAAGAAACATTTACAGTCCTAGACGAGGCCAAAAAAAATGGCATTCTATCCATGAATGGATTTGCTTCAGACCAATCGCCTAAAAAAGACAAAGCACGACATTGGAATGCATTTATGGGAATTAATGTCCCTGTACACACAGGTGCGGAAGCCCTTGCAAAACAATTAGATATGCCCGTAGTCTTTTTTGCTGTTAATCGTAAAAGAAGAGGCTACTATGAAGCAACGTTTCAAACTTTAGCTGAAAATCCAAATGACTTTAAAGACTATGAAATTACGGATTCATTTTTGAAACTTGTTGAAAATCAAATTCGTGAAGCTCCCGAATATTACCTTTGGACGCATAAGCGTTGGAAACACAGAGAAAAGTCATAGTAATACTTTTCTGAAAAGTCACCCAGCTGTAGCTTTTAAAAATAAAGTTATATATTTGTAGTGATTATCCCAAATCCTACATTATGAAAATACAACCTATTTCCCTTACCCTTATAGTTTACTATACTTTTAGTGTTTTACCTTATATTCTATTTACTCCATTGAATTTAGATAGAACCCTGACACCCTCAAAACTACAGCCAATCCAAATTTAAACAAATGGCAAATCAATTAAAACCCTATTCTTATGTTAACCAAAATCACTTTTGTATTACGACTTGTTGTATCAATAATTCTATTACAGTCTCTATTTTTTAAATTTAGTGGCCATCCCGAAGCCGTTCATATTTTTTCAACTCTAGGCGTAGAGCCTTGGGGAAGACTTGGCTTAGGAAGTATAGAACTAATAATAGGTATCGCTTTACTCCTACCAAAAACCAAAATTTTAGCACTATTAGCGACTATAGTTCTAATGTTTGGTGCCATAGCATCTCATTTATTCACTCCTTTAGGGATTATTGTGAAATGGGATGGGAAATCAGATAATGGACAACTTTTCGTAATGGCTATTATTGCACTAGTTTTTAGCTTTATTAGTATTCTATTTTACAGTAAGATTAAAAAATGTTCGTTAACTCAATTGATCTCAAATAGAGATATTCAAAACTAATTTATAATGAATTGGAAACGATTTTCACATTATGAGTTTTGGCCGTATTGGGTCTTTTATTTTCCGGCGTATTTCTATTATTTTTATTTAGCCTTAAAATCAAGACGTTGGGTTTATTTTTCAGTACTAAATCCCTGTATGAAGTTTGGAGGCGCATTTCTAAGTTCTAAACAAAATTATTTAAAAAAATAGCTCCAGAATGGACACCAAAAACACTACACGTATCTGATTTTAAGGATTTTGAATTTATTAAAAATCAACTTAAAGCTAAGAATTTAAACTTTCCGTTGATTGCCAAACCTGATATGGGAGAACGCGGAAAAAATGTAGAAAAAATGGAGTCTTTTAATGAACTAGAACTCTATCTAAAAAAAATCGATCAATCTGTTTTAATTCAAGAGTATATCGATTATCCAATAGAAATTGGAATTCTATTTTATTGGGATGTTGATGGAATTCCTCAAATAACTTCGGTAGGTAAAAAAGAGTTTTGTAAACTTACTGGAGATGGAAAACGCACGTTGGAATCGCTAGTGAAAGGGAATCATCGGATAGCACATCGTGCATCCATACTTAAAGAGCGTTTCAAAAATCAATGGCATCATATTATTCCAAAAGGAAAAGAACAGCTTGTAGAACCCATAGGAAATCACAATCGAGGTACCACGTTTTTAGATGCCAGAACATACAAATCAAAAGAAATGCTCAATTGGATTGAGAATTGTCTGCAAAATCTCCCTGACTTTGATTATGGTCGAATTGATTTAAAAATAAAAAACTGGAACGCATTTAAAGAAAATACTGGTATAAAAATATTAGAAATTAATGGCGTCAATTCGGAGCCTATTCACATATATGATCCTAGCAGCTCTATTTGGAGTGCTTATAAATCTATATTTAAGCATATGCATATCATATATGAGTTAAGTCGACAAAAACTAAATACACAAAGTCAAACCCCATCCCTTTTTGAATTTATCAGCGGTGCCCGAGTGGTACTGAGTAAAAAAGGAACTTCCCAAATATCCTATACATGAACATTCACCCACACAAAAAAGTCCTAAAAGACTTAAAAGATTTATTAATTCAACTGGAAAGCCCCTCGTTTTGCTTAAAAAACACATCACTCTTTGGAGGATCTATTGGTGAACATTTTAGACACATCATTGAATTTTACTTGTGTTGTCTGTCTCAAAAAAGTACAGATTGTGTTAATTATGATTTACGACATAGAGATAAGCAATTAGAGGTTGATCTTTCTAAGGGTATAATGACTATTGATAAGGAGTTAAACGCCTTAGAACAGCTAAAAGACAGTGACAATATCACATTAACAATGCATACATTTCCAGATGATGAACATAGTAAAAGTAATGGGATTCAAACGTCATTTTTTAGAGAACTCACCTATTGTATGGACCATTGCATACACCATCAAAGTCTTATTAAAATTGCCCTTTTAGAACAAAAGTTAATTCATTTAATTGATCCTAATTTTGGGGTTGCTTTTTCAACACAATTATACCGCAACCAATGTGCATCGTAACGTACTTTCCAACTTCAGAAGGTTTTATCTTTACTAGTAACAGAGATGAAAAACTACAACGGCCTACGTTAGAACCTGCTATTTATGACCATCCTACGCCTTTGATGTATCCTAAAGATTTGGATCACGGAGGAACATGGTTTGCAGTAGATTCCAAACAAAAACAGTTATTTTGTTTATTAAATGCTACGGGGACGCAACCTAACTCCGCTGAAAAAATAAGCCGTGGACAACTCCCTATAAAATTACTTCTCGGCGATGCAACCATTCTATCGGCATCAAATTTAATACATATTGCTCCTTTTCAATTGATAAGTGTTCGTTTTTCTGAGGTCGTAAAACTTGAACATTTTCATTGGGATGGTGACACTTTAAAGCGGACACTAATGAACCAAATGAAGCCGTATCTTTGGTGTTCAAATACACTCTACAATGAAGACAAAAAGCAACATTTGAAAAATGAATTTAAAAATCATTTAAATCAATTTAACGGATGGGATGACCTCATCAGTTTTCATGAAAACGTAGCCCAACCACTAAATAATAATGTTTTTTTAAAAAAAGATAAAGGACTTCAAACTGTAAGTATTACAAGTTTAAGTTTGCATAAAAAAAATCAAAACTTGTATTATGATAATTTACTTGAAAAAAATCAATACTTCAAGAAAGCGATTTGATTTTGAATCGTTTTTTAAATTCCTGCGACTGCTTTAATTTCCGAAATAATTTTATCTCCTAAGGTATCTGCAGCTTCTTGAGTAGGTGCTTCTGTATAGATTCGAATAATCGGCTCTGTATTACTTTTTCTTAAATGCACCCATTCAGTAGCAAAATCAATCTTAACACCATCTACAGTAGAAATCTGTTCATGCGCATATTTAGCTTCCATGGCCTCTAGTATAGCATCAACATCTATAGAAGGGTTTAAATCTATTTTTTTCTTGCCCATAAAATATGAGGGGTAACTTGCTCTCAATGTACTGACCGCTATTTTTCGTTCCGCTAATAAACTCAAAAACAAGGCTACTCCAACCAGGGCATCACGTCCATAATGAGATTCAGGGTAAATAATACCACCATTACCTTCACCACCAATAACGGCTTGAGTCGCTTTCATAGCATTGACGACGTTGACTTCTCCTACTGCACTAGCAGTGTAGGTTCCGCCATGTTTTTCGGTGACATCTCTTAAAGCTCGTGTAGAACTGAGGTTACTCACCGTATTTCCTGGACGCTGACTTAAAATATAATCAGCACACGCTACTAATGTATATTCTTCTCCAAACATAATCCCTTTTTCGTCCATAAAAGCCAAACGATCGACATCAGGATCAACAGCGATGCCAAAATCGGAGTTAGAAGCAACGACCTTTTCAGAGAGGTCCGTTAAATGTTGTTTAAGCGGTTCTGGATTATGGGGAAACTGACCGTTAGGTTCGCAGTGTATTTTAACGGCTTCTACACCTAAGCGTTCTAGCAACAATGGAATCGCAATTCCACCTGTAGAGTTAACCGCATCTACGACGACTTTAAATTTACAATCGGAAATGGCTTTTACATTTACAAACTCTAAATCCAAAACTTCATCTATATGAATATCAAAATACGCTTGATTTTCAGTAATGATTCCGAGATCATCTACATCAGCAAATTCCATAGCATCTGCTTCAGCGATATCCAAAACACGTTGACTGTGTTCGGCATTTAAAAATTCTCCGTTCTGATCCAATAATTTTAACGCATTCCATTGTTTTGGATTATGACTTGCCGTTAAAATAATTCCACCATCGGCATGTTCTAAAGGCACTGCAATTTCTACGGTTGGAGTTGTAGATAAATCTAAATCAATGACATCAATACCTAAACCAATCAAGGTATTCATGACTAAATTTTGAGCCATACCGCCCGATAACCTAGCATCTCTTCCAATCACCACACGGTAATTATCTTTAGAACGCTGTTCTTTAATCCATGTGCCATAGGCTGCTGCAAATTTCACAGTGTCAATAGGGGTTAAATTATCTCCAACAGTACCTCCAATGGTACCACGAATTCCAGAAATTGATTTAATTAGTGTCATGTATAATTTAAATTTCAACAAATATAAGGCTTCGAATCAATTATATTAAATTGTATTCATAATATTGCAAAATGAATTACTTAGCACATATTTTTCTTTCTGATGGTCAGCCTGAAATTATGATTGGAAATTTTATTGCAGACAGTATCAAAGGCTCCAAATATAATGTCTACCCTGCTGAAATACAAAAGGGAATATTGTTACACCGCCAAATTGATACGATGACGGATGCACATCCCGCATTCAGAAATAGTACCAAACGACTTCATAAAAACTATGGGCATTATTCAGGAATTATTGTCGATATTTTTTATGATCATTTTTTAGCTAAAAACTGGACGGATTATTCAGATGTGCCTTTAGCAGATTACATTCAAGAGTTTTATAAGATATTACGCAATAATTTTGAGTTGCTTCCTGATAACATCCAGAAAATGACACCGCTTATGATGGAGAGTAATTGGCTCTTAAGTTATGCAGGTCTTGAGGGTATTGATCGTGTTTTGGGCGGTATGAATCGGCGCACAAAAAACAGATCAGGAATGGATAAAGCAGGGCAAGAATTAAGAGAATTCTACACCCTTTTTGAAGCCGATTTTAAAGTGGTGATGAAAGACCTTCAAAAACTGAGTACAGCGTATTTAGCGGCTTAAAAATCCTAACTAATATAATTCCAAATATTCTTATACTTCCCCATTTTGATATAGGTTTGTGCGATGGGCTGATGCTTGGGATCCATTAATTTTGGATCTGCGACGAGTACCTTTTTTGCCCAATGCCGCGCCAAAGACAAAATGTCCTTATCTTTTACAATATTGGCGATTTTTAAGTCTAGGACACCACTTTGTTGGGTGCCCATCATATCCCCAGGCCCACGGAGTCTAAGGTCTACTTCCGCAATTTCAAAGCCGTCACTTGAATTAACCATCGTTTCCATACGGGTTTTACTATTCTCTCCTAACTTGTGGCTGGTCATTAGAATACAATAACTTTGCTCGCTTCCACGCCCAACACGCCCTCTCAATTGATGGAGCTGCGACAGGCCAAAACGTTCGGCACTTTCAATAATCATTACAGAGGCATTGGGGACATTTACACCCACTTCTATAACCGTTGTGGCAACCATAATTTGGGTTTCGCCTTTGACAAAACGTTGCATTTCAAATTCTTTATCAACTGGTTTCATCTGACCATGAACGATGGATACTTGATACGTTGGCATTGGAAAATCACGAACAATGCTAGCGAAACCATCCATTAAATCTTTAAAATCTAAGGTTTCACTTTCGTTTATCAGCGGAAATACAATATATATTTGCCGGCCTTTTGTTATCTCATCTCTTATAAATCCAATAACTTTAAGTCGATTGCTATCATACCGATGCACGGTTTTTATAGGTTTTCTTCCAGCGGGCAACTCATCAATCACAGAAATGTCTAAGTCGCCATAAACAGACATTGCCAAGGTTCGAGGAATTGGCGTGGCCGTCATGACCAGTATATGCGGAGGTGAATCATTTTTCTTCCAAAGTTTACTGCGTTGTGCGACTCCAAAACGGTGTTGTTCATCAATAATAGCCAAACCAAGGTTTTTAAACTGAACTTTATCTTCTAAAAGAGCATGCGTTCCAACAATTATTTGCAATGCTCCTGATACTAAATCTTCATGAATAATTCGTCGAGCAGCGGTTTTACTTGAACCGGTTAACAGTGCTATTTTGACCCCAATGGCATCACAAAAGGGTTTCAGTCCATTGTAATGTTGGAATGCTAAAATCTCAGTTGGTGCCATTAAAGCTGCTTGAAAATTATTATCAATAGCTATAAACATCGACATCAGCGCTACAATAGTTTTTCCAGAACCTACATCGCCTTGCAACAAGCGGTTCATTTGTGCATTACTTCCCATGTCTATTCGAATTTCTTTTAACACGCGTTTTTGAGCATTGGTCAATTCAAATGGTAAATGAGTTTTATAAAATGTATTAAAATAAGATCCAACCGTATCAAAACGGTAACCTTTTAGTTTTGACTTATGAATAATGTTTTTAAGAATAAGTTGGAGCTGGATATAAAATAACTCCTCAAACTTTAAACGGAATTGCGATAGGCTTAATAAATTTTGAGTTTTAGGGAAATGGATGTTTAAAAGGGCTTCGCTTTTAGAAATCAATTTTTGATCCTCTAGCATGTCGGAAGACAATGACTCTTCAAAACGGCCATTGAGTTGCAAGAACAGTTGTTCCATAATCTTACAAATCACACGGTTTGAAATACCTCTATTCGCTAATTTTTCTGTGGACGGATAAATGGGTTGTATTGCTTTAGAAAGGCTTTTATCATAATCTGATTTCAGTTCAATGTCTGGATGCGGCATGCTAAATACGCCATTGAATTGGTTGAGTTTTCCAAAAATCACATAATCTGTGTGTGTTTTGAGCTGTTCACGAATCCATTTATGACCTTTAAACCAAACGAGTTCAATAAAACCTGTTTCATCTCTAAACGTAGCGACTAAGCGTTTGCCACGTTTCTGACCAAGTTCTTTAAACCCTGTAATTTGCCCCACAATTTGAACTTCTGCTTTTGAGGGTTGAAGTTGTGATACCTTGTAAAAACGGGTGCGATCGATGTATCGATTTGGAAATAAATTAATGAGATCTTGATAAGTGCTAATTCCTAACTCTTTACGCAACACTTCTGCACGACCAGGACCTACACCTTTAAGGTAATCAATGGGAGTTTGAAGGAGCGCGTTTTGCATTACTTAATCCACTTTAGTAGGTTAGTAAATTACTGACTTCATTTTTCAAATAGGCTAAAGCAGCGTTGCTAGGCGCAGGCGTATCCATAGATTTAGTAAGCACTAATTCTCTAAATTTATCCGCATTAGAAGTGGTATTAGAAATATCGCAATTTCTAATGAATTGAATAGTTGTATTTTTAGCCGTTAAAATGATATTCCAACAATCTTCTGACAGGTAGATTTGTTGTGCTAAATTGTGTTCAAATTCTTGTTCTATATTTTGAATTAATAGTTGTTCATAATCTTCTTTTCGCTGAGAAATAGGTTTGATTCTTATCAATAAACTATTAGGTGCCATGCGTTCCAAAACCAATGCTAAACGTTCATAAGCTTGAAGCTTAACAGGGAGCACTTCTTTTTGAAGTGATTTATGTAAGATATAATGACGTCTTTTGTTTTCGTTATTGGTGTATTCTTTGAAAAATAAATATGCAATCAAACCTGTTAAAAGCGCAGGGATACAATACATGACAAGGCTATAAAACTCAATTTCCATTTAAAAGTGTTATGTGTTGATTAATAATTGCCAAGTTAATAATTTCCTTCAATATACACACACAATTTAAACGCATACAAATTTTTAAATAGCTTCTAAATAACGTTTCATAAATTGTTTATAATTTATATGAATTCATCTTAAAATTACAAATTACATTCCTTAATTTCACATCTTAGAAAAAAAGAAATTTGAAACAATATTTAAGTCAACTTAACGAGGCACAATTAGCGCCAACCCTTCAAAAAGAAGGTCCAATGATTATTATCGCAGGTGCAGGGTCTGGAAAAACTAGAGTCCTCACCTATCGCATCGCTTATTTGATGAGCGAGGGTGTCGACCCTTTTAATATTCTTTCGCTAACCTTTACTAATAAGGCTGCTCGTGAAATGAAGACGCGTATTTCAACAATTGTTGGAGATAGTGAAGCCAAAAACTTATGGATGGGTACATTTCACTCTGTTTTTGCTAAAATATTACGCTTTGAAGCGGATAAACTTGGCTATCCTTCAAATTTCACAATTTATGACACTCAAGATTCACAACGTTTAATTTCTTCGATTATTAAAGAAAAAAAATTAGACAAAGACATCTATAAATACAAGCAAGTTCAATCGCGTATTTCAGCCTATAAAAACAGTTTAATTACTGTAAAAGCCTATTTCCAAAACCCAGACCTTAAGGAAGCTGATGTTATGGCGAAACGCCCAGAAATGGGAGAGATTTACAAAGAGTATGTCTCAAGATGTTTCAAAGCTGGGGCTATGGATTTTGATGATTTACTGCTTAAAACCAATGAATTAATTACACGTTTCCCTGAAGTCTTAGCAAAATATCAAGACCGTTTTCGTTACATTTTGGTAGATGAGTATCAAGATACAAACCATTCTCAATACCTTATTGTTCGTGCGCTTTCTGATCGTTTTCAAAATATCTGTGTAGTTGGGGATGATGCCCAAAGTATATATGCGTTTCGAGGCGCAAACATCAATAATATTTTAAATTTTCAAAAAGATTATGACAACGTAAAAATGTTTCGATTGGAGCAAAACTACCGTTCGACCAAAAATATTGTTAATGCTGCTAATTCGGTTATTGAAAAAAATCAAACCAAGCTAGATAAAGTGGTTTGGACTGCGAATGAAGAAGGCGAAAAAATTACTGTAAATCGTTCTCTTACTGATGGTGATGAAGGGCGCTACATAGCGAGCACGATTTTTGACAATAAGATGCAGAACCAAGCCAAAAATGGCGATTTTGCAGTATTGTATCGTACCAATGCACAGTCACGATCTATTGAGGATGCGCTAAGAAAAAGAGGTCTCGAGTATCGTATTTACGGGGGGTTATCTTTTTATCAACGGAAAGAAATTAAAGATGTACTTTCCTATTTGCGGATCATTATTAATCCTTCGGATGAAGAAGCGCTTAAACGCATCATTAATTTCCCTGGACGTGGCATTGGCCAAACCACTATTGATCGTTTAATAGTTTCTGCAAATGAACATAATAAAACCATTTTTGAAATTCTTAAACACCTTCATGAACTTCCCATAAATATTAATGCAGGCACCAAAACTAAGCTTCAAAACTTCACTACCATGATTGAAAGTTTTAAGGTGATGAGTCAGACGGCAAATGCTTTTGACTTAGCGGAACATGTGTGTAAAGCCAGTGGGTTGATTCAAGAGTTTAAAAAAGATGGAACTCCAGAGGGTGTTAACCGAATGGAAAATATAGAGGAATTACTAAATGGTATTAAGGATTTTGTTGAGGGACAACAAGAATTAGCAGATTCTACGGGATCGATAGCTGAGTTTTTAGAAGATGTTGCGCTTGCAACAGATTTAGATAATGAAGAAGGAGACGACAGCGATAAAGTAGCACTTATGACCATTCACTTGGCTAAAGGCTTAGAGTTTGAGTATGTCTTTATTGTTGGCTTAGAAGAAGATTTATTTCCAAGTGCTATGAGTATGAATACTCGTGATGAACTAGAAGAAGAACGCCGTTTGTTTTATGTTGCTTTGACACGTGCCGAAAAACAAGCCTATCTCACTTATGCTCTGTCTCGTTACCGTTGGGGAAAACTTGTAGATTCTGAACCGAGCCGATTTATAGAAGAAATAGATGAACAATACTTGGAAATTGTAACTCCAAAAGAAGAACGGCGTTTCAATCCTATGTTAAGCGCTGATATTTTTGGGGATGTAGATCCTAATACAGTTCGCTACAAGAAACCTGCTTACATGAAAAAGAAGCCAAAACCGGCTGAAAAATTTAAAATATCGACACCAAAAAACTTAAAAAAAGTTAGCGATTCAAAATCCACGTCTAACTTGTTTGATAATAAACTAATTGTTGGGGATGTTGTGAATCATCAACGGTTTGGGAAAGGAACTGTTTTGAATATTGAAGGCAAAGCAGCGGATTTGAAAGCAGAAATTAAATTTGAAACTGGCGGGAGTAAAAAGCTATTACTTCGATTTGCTAAACTTGAAATTCTTTCATAAAACAGATCTGACATGGCCGAACTCCTTAAAATATATCCTGAAAATCCAAACCCAAAAGCAATTCAAAATGTAGTGAATGTGCTAAAAAAGGGAGGGTTAATCATTTATCCAACAGATACAGTGTATGGTTTGGGCTGTGATATCACCAACGTCAAAGCTCTTGAGCGTATTGCCAAAATAAAAGGGGTTAAACTGGAACGCTCTAATTTCTCATTTATTTGTCATGATTTAAGTAATTTGAGTGATTATGTAACCCAAATTGAGACGCCTATATTTAAACTTTTAAAACGAACGCTTCCTGGGCCTTATACCTTTATTCTTCCAGGAGCTAATTCCTTGCCCTATCCTTTTAAGAAAAAGAAGACTGTTGGAATTCGAATTCCAGACAATCCGATTGCATTGGATATTGTGAAAGCATTAGGCAATCCTATAGTTTCGATATCGATTCATGATGAAGATGCTATATTAGAATACACTACTGACCCTGAATTAATTTATGAAAAATGGAATTCTAAGGTTGATTTGGTCATTGATGGCGGGTATGGCGACAACCAGCCTTCAACTGTTTTGGAGGTTAATGGGTCAGAAATTACCATTGTTAGAGAAGGAAAAGGGACTATTGATATATTTTAATTACAACTAATTAGATGAAGATCGCATAAGTATATGAGCAAGTTTGATGAATTTATAGAAGTAAAAGGTGCTAGAGTACACAATTTGAAAAATATTGATGTAAAGATCCCTCGTGATCAGCTAGTGGTAATTACAGGACTTTCTGGAAGTGGTAAATCTTCATTGGCATTTGATACCATTTATGCGGAAGGACAACGCCGTTACATTGAAACATTCTCTGCTTATGCCCGTCAATTTTTAGGAAGTTTAGAGCGTCCTGATGTTGATAAAATTGATGGACTCTCTCCAGTAATTGCGATTGAACAAAAAACGACGAGCAAATCGCCCCGATCCACAGTAGGAACCATCACAGAGATTTATGATTTTTTAAGGTTACTGTTCGCCCGAGGCGCTGATGCCTACAGTTATAATACCAATGAAAAAATGGTGAGTTATAACGATGAACAAATTAAAGACCTTATCCTTGAATCTTTTCAAGGGAAACGCATATCGATTTTATCGCCAGTGATTCGATCACGAAAAGGACATTACAGAGAGTTATTTGAACAAATTGCAAAACAAGGCTTTGTAAAAGTCAGAACTGATGGTGTGATTGTCGATATTTCTAAAGGAATGAAGCTTGATCGTTATAAAATGCATGATATTGAAATTGTTATTGACAGGCTTAAAATTGATGCTAGTACACAATCTACAAGTAGGCTAAATGAAAGCATTAATACGGCGATGTATCACGGCGAAAATGTACTGATGATAATTGATGAAGATACTAAGGAAGTTCGATATTTCAGTCGAGATTTGATGTGTCCAACTTCTGGAATCTCCTACCCCAACCCAGAACCTAATAACTTCTCATTTAATTCTCCAAAAGGGGCTTGCTCAGATTGTAGTGGAATTGGTACGATTTATAAAGTAAATACCCATAAAATTATTCCTGACCGGAGCTTATCCATAAAAAATGGAGGTCTCGCACCACAAGGAAATCAAAAAGATTCTTGGTTATTTAGACAATTAGAACTTATAGGACGACGCTTCAATTTCAAGCTTTCGGACCCAATAGAGAGTATTCCTGAGGAAGCCTTAGAGATTATTCTTCATGGAGGGAAAGATGATTTTTCGGTGGGTAGTAAAACGCTTGGAGTTTCACGAAATTATGTTATTAACTTTGAAGGTATTGCAAATTTCATAGAAAGTCAGTACAAAAATGCGGATTCAACTTCTATTAAACGCTGGGCTAGAAAGTATATGGACAAAATTAAATGTCCAACTTGTGAGGGTTCTCGACTTAAAAAGGAATCGTTATACTTTAAAATTAACGCTAAGAACATTGCTGAACTCTCACAAATGGATGTGGTAGATCTAGTAGCTTGGTTTAAGGAATTACCCCAATATTTATCTGAAAGCCAGAAGATAATAGCTAAAGAAATTCTTAAAGAAATATCTACTAGACTTCAATTTCTTTTAGACGTTGGATTGGATTATTTAACGATTAATAGGAGTTCTAAATCACTTTCGGGAGGAGAAGCGCAACGCATCCGTTTGGCCACACAAATAGGATCTCAACTGGTAGGTGTATTGTATATTTTAGATGAACCTAGTATTGGTTTGCACCAACGTGATAATGAAAAACTTATCAAATCCTTAATTACTTTAAGAGATGTTGGAAATTCTATTATTGTGGTAGAACATGATAAAGACATGATTGAACAAGCCGATCATGTAATCGATATCGGCCCGAAGGCAGGAAAATATGGTGGGGAAATTATCAGTCAAGGCACTCCAAAAGAGTTACTAAATAGTAGTACAGTAACGGCAGACTATTTGAGTGGATTAAAAGAAATTGAAGTTCCAAAAACACGTCGAGCAGGAAATGGTAAGTTTTTGGAGCTTAAAGGTTGTACTGGAAATAACCTTAAAAATGTTTCTATAAAACTTCCTCTAGCTAAAATGATTGGAATAACAGGGGTTTCTGGGAGCGGTAAATCAACCTTAATTAATGAAACCCTCTACCCTATTTTAAATAATTATTACTTTAATGGAGTTATGGAGCCTATGCCTTATAAATCTATTAAGGGATTAGAACATTTAGATAAGGTCATCGACATTAATCAATCGCCTATTGGACGCACGCCTCGAAGTAATCCAGCGACTTATACTGGAGTTTTTGGAGAAATCAGAGCCTTGTTTGCTAAAATTCCTGAAGCGATGATTCGAGGCTATAAATTGGGACGATTCAGTTTTAATGTTGTTGGTGGGCGTTGTGAAACATGTAAAGGTGGTGGTCTCAGAGTCATTGAAATGAATTTCCTTCCCGATGTATATGTCGAATGTGAATCTTGTCAAGGAAAACGATTTAATAGAGAAACGTTAGAAATTAGGTATAAAGGAAAATCAATTAGTGATGTATTAAATATGACTATCGATGAGAGTGTAGATTTCTTTGAAATGATTCCAAAAATCCACAGAAAACTAAAGACCATTAAAGAGGTTGGTTTAGGTTATATTACTTTAGGACAACAAAGCACAACACTGTCTGGTGGGGAAGCACAACGTATTAAACTTGCTTCGGAATTGAGCAAGCGTGATACTGGAAATACTATTTATATTTTAGATGAACCCACAACAGGACTTCATTTTGAAGATATTCGTGTATTAATGGACGTTCTTAATAAATTGGTGGACAAAGGAAATACAGTCATTATTATTGAACATAATTTAGATGTTATTAAAACGGTAGATTATATTATTGATATTGGTCCTGAGGGCGGAAAAGGTGGAGGCGAAATACTAGTTAAAGGCACACCAGAAGCGGTTGTTAAAAACAAATCAAGTCATACGGCTAAGTTTTTAAAAAAAGAATTACATTAGTAGATAATTAAATTTAATTTATGGGACCAGAACAGAAGCACAAAGGATGGAATGGAATAAAAACAAATGACTCGTGGGCGATTTTTAAAATCATGGGAGAGTTTGTAAATGGGTTTGAAAAGATGAGTAAAATTGGACCATGTGTTTCTATTTTTGGATCGGCAAGAACTCCGACTAATGACACGTACTATAAATTATCTACGGTAGTTGCCAGTGCAATTGTTGATGCCGGTTATGGCGTTATTACAGGTGGCGGACCTGGTATTATGGAAGCTGGAAATAAAGGTGCACATCTTGCTGGCGGAACATCTGTTGGCTTAAATATTGAACTTCCATTTGAACAGCACAACAATCCATATATTGATGACGACAAAAGCTTAGATTTTGACTACTTTTTTGTAAGAAAAGTAATGTTCGTTAAATATTCTCAAGGAATCGTTGTAATGCCTGGAGGTTTTGGAACCTTAGATGAATTGTTTGAAGCGATTACTTTAATTCAAACTAAAAAAATTGAAAAATTCCCTGTTATATTAGTGGGAACACACTTTTGGAACGGATTGCTTGAATGGATTAAAGCAACGCTTCTAGAGCAGTTTGAAACTATTAGTGCTAAAGATTTAGATTTAATTCATGTGGTAGACACATCAGACGAAGTCATTGCTATTCTTAATAACTTCTACACAGAATATAAATTAAGTCCAAATTTTTAATTAATTCTCATAACACTCATAAGTTATTAATACTACAAAACTAAATTGTTGAGCATAAGACCGTTATTAAGACCCCTATTTACCCTTATTATTTTTATGAGTGTGTCGTCTGTTTTTGGGCAACAATCGATGCAAATAGACGCTGTCTTAAATGCTAATAGTCACTCGATAACAATAAAACAACGTATTGATTATCAAAATAATTCTGAGGATCCTTTAAATGAATTATATTTTAATGATTGGACCTCAAGTTTTAGTAGTCCAACGACTCCATTAGCAGAGCGATTTATCGAAGAGTTTAATAGTGCTTTACTCGCTGTAAAATCAAAAGATCGAGGATATACTAAAATTGCTTCTATTCAAAATTCAAAAAATGACTCTCTTGATTATTCTTATCTACAAAAACACCCAGACCTATTTAAAGTAAAACTAGATACTGTACTCCAACCAAACGCCGTTACAACGCTGTTCTTTGAGTACACACTTCAAATCCAAAACGATAAGTTTACTGGATATGGTGTTAATAAAGATGGAGAATTCAATTTAAAATATTGGTATTTTACACCAGCTGTTTATGAAGATTCTCAATGGAAATTGTATAGTAATAAGAATATTGAAGATTATTATACACCTCCATCATCTATTAACCTAAACATCAATGTTCCTGATTATTTCGACATTGCATCTGAGTTAAATTTAGAGTCAAAACAAACTCTTAAGCAAAAAAGTACTTACATCTTTAACGGTGTAAATCGAACAGACACGCGCTTATACATTTCCAAAACCCCTTTTTTAAGAGTTAAGGATGGCAATTTAACTTTTATAACTAATGAGAATGAGTCCGTATTAAGTTCAACTGAACAGATTATTATTCTAGATAAAGTTAAAAAATTCGTAGACACAGAACTCGCATCATATCCACATGAAAACTTATTAATTTCCAGTTTAGATTTGAATAAATACCCTATCTATGGACTTAATATTCTTCCTGACGTTTTAGCGCCTTTTTCAAAGCCATTCAAATATGAGCTTACCATTGTAAAAAATATGCTACGGTTATATTTAGATCAACATTTAGGAATGAATCCAAGAGAGGAACATTGGTTACAATCAGGTTTTGAGAACATCCTACTGATGAAGTATGTTGAGCAATATTATGAAAATGAAAAATTAATTGGCAGTTTGTCGGATGTTTGGGGTCTACGGGCTTATAATTTAGCAAAACTAAAGTTTAATGATCAGTACCATTTAACCTATCTACATATGATTAGAACGGGGCGTGATCAAGCTTTAAATACACCAAAAGATCAACTTTTAAAATTTAACGCCAACTTATCGAGCAAATATAAAGCAGCAAAAGGGCTTTTGTATATTGAAAACCTTATTCAAGATTCAAGTATTGAAGATTGGATGAAAGCGTTTATTTTTGATAGTGACCACCCCAACAAAACGACTGAAGATTTTAAAACGTATTTAAAGACAAAGACCACAAAAGATATAGATTGGTTTTTTGATTCGTTTCTTACAAATACCAAACAAGTTGATTATAAGATTACATCCATAAAAAACACTAAAGATTCGATATATTTCACTGTAAAAAACAAGAAAAGCGGACAGCGACCAGTATCCCTTTTTATGTTAAAAGGAGGTGAAATTATTTCTAAACAATGGCTCACGGGAATTAAGGTTAAAAAAAAGTTTGCAGTCGCTAACAATTTAGCCGACCAATTAGTACTCAATTATGATCAAAAAGTAC
>TARA_B110000027_G_C16122545_1_pt1 | contig 23410 bp, 18 predicted proteins | sample TARA_B110000027 | Tara Oceans TARA_B110000027 (sample SAMEA4397101) | marine metagenome | biome: Polar Biome; feature: [SRF] surface water layer (ENVO:00010504); material: water (ENVO:00002006), including particulate matter (ENVO:01000060) such as... | depth 5 m
TTTTAAATTAAATGATGCACTGAATAGTGACATCAAAGAAAAACTGGAAACTATATTAAGTCTTTATGGAAACTTTAGTAGTCTAGAAATGGACGAATTATTGAATGTTAAAAAAACTCAATACCCTATTACTATCAGCAGATATAAACCCATGGCCTATTTGAATTTGATGAAAGTCGCAATCAAAAATAAAGACCTAAAGCTTGTTCAGAAAGTTAGTTCTGACCTCCTTGCTAATAGTCAATTCCTTGAGAATGATTATTGTAACTTTCTAATGGACACGAGAGATGAGCTTGAATCCTCAGATGTTATTTCAGATTTCAATCAGTTCACTAGCAACTTAATTTTTCTAATTATGTCAAAAAGAGTTGCAGAGTTGCTGTCGAACGCAAGTAAAAAAATCACTAGCAATTTTTTTCTTCCTGCCATAGAAATAATTTTTGAAGCTTATGAAATTTCCTGCAAGCTAAATTTAGAAGCACTTCTAAACCGAGTTTTGTCGCTATTTCTTCAAATAAAAAGTGAAATAAGCTCTGGTTCTTTAACTAACAATATTATCAATCAATTGGAAAATTGTTTGATTAGTATAGAAAAACAAAAAGAGTTATCACTTTCCTACTTGAAAATTTATCAATTGGTGCAGAGCTCTAGAGAAAATGGTGATTTCGAAAGTGCGTGTTTAGATTTGATTAAACTACAAGAGTTTTTAAATCAAAACGAGTCAAATCTCTTCAATGAACGTACATTGTTGATTTCAAAACAGGTAATGAAAAGCAAACGTAATATAAGTACTAACGCGATTGAGGCCTTAGAGAAAAGTGCTCCAGGCGTTACTACAAGAGTAGATAGCAATGATCATTTAAAAGCATCAAAAATACTTCTCAAGATGGAGTTTTACCCAGAATCTGTGGAGCACATAGATTTAGTATACGCATTTGCTGAAGCTAAGAGATCACAAAATAGTCCGCTTCTGGCTTTTTCTATTGACGCTTGTGTTGTTTCTGAGAATGTGAATTTTCTTACTGCTGTTGCAGCAAATTTTGACTTATATATTTTTTCTTTTAATGATCAGCGCAAAAGTAGAATGCAGAACAAATTGTGTAATGCATTTTACAAATTAGGGCTAATTGACCAAATTAATGACTTTTTATCTATACATCAACTGTTTGGCAAAACTTCACTTAAGTTCTGGGAATGTATGGCTAAAAATGATATAGCGGGGGCAATGGACTTTAGGGCTTTCAGTCTTGCCGAAGCATTTTGTATTTTCTATAAGGACAATAAAATTAAACAATTTTTAAACGATATTGCGCTTAAAATTCCATCCTTGATGTCATGGCGTAATCTCAAAGATGTAGGCCCCGTTGTTTTTCCTGAAAAAGATCTTTGCGGTGATATTTTTAACATCCCTTTCGTAAAAACATTGAGTCTTGAAGAAGCAAACTTATCATATGTAATAGACCAAAGGCTTTTAAAAATGGCTCAAAATTATTGCCCTGAAGTTAATTTCATACCTAAGAGCCCTAAAAATAAATTTGCGAATTTTCCAGAAATGTTTCAAGGAGTTTCATATAAACTTGCAGGTTGGCTTTGTGGTTCTTCTAAGGTAAAAATTGAGGGCCGTAGATTCAAAAGGATCCAGATTTCGAAATTTGAAAACCACCCTGTTATAAATATTGCAAGAAAAGAGGGTTGGTTTGAAGCTGTTAGTTTGAATGAGGTAGAAAAGTATGAAATAGAGAAGTTACTAGATAAAGATAAAGTAAATGTGTGTTTTTCCTCTGGTAGCGCAACTAAGACCTCACTACGTAACATTCATACGCTCCCTTTAGATGAATATCCTGAAATTTTGGAGGATAATAGATTCAATTTTATAAATATTGACCCTTCTCTAGATCTTGATCTTGTCCAGGAATTCAATGCTGAGTTTGATTTAAAAGTCATACAACCTAATTTCTCATTATTTGATGATTTAGAAAAATTAGTTTACCTGTTAAGTATTTGTGATTTAGCTATTATACCACCGAATAATTTAATGGATTTATGCTCTTCCGTTGGGGTGCGATCACTAGTTCCAAATCCATCAAATAATATGATTTTTTTTAGAAAAGAAAATAAACATTACTTCTATAGTGAAAACGTTGATATTCTGGTTTCGCTGGATGGTGACGAAACACTTCTTGAATTAATCATGTCTTGGCTTGATAGAAATCATCAAATTCTGTCAGCACAATTCAAGCTAAAAAAAATCCCAACTTAGATGAGTAAGATTAAAATGATTTATAAGGGCGAACAATTAGCAATATTTGGTGGTGGTGGACATGCTAGATCAGTTATTGCTACTTTTTTGGAGGCTGTACCTAAAAGCATTATTTCAGTTTATGACGATAACACTAGCGCTGAACTTAAATTAGCCCAAGAAAATATACAGACAAACGAAGGTGGGCAAGATAAATTTTATAAAGATCTAAAATCAGGAATTCCTTTCTTTATTGCTATTGGTGATAATCAGTTAAGAAAAAAAATAACTAGTCATGCTTTGAAGTATAGCAATAAGCTTGTATCTATCGTGTCAATAAAAGCGCATGTTCTTAGACCTAATCAAATAGGTAACGGAGTATTTATAGGTTCTAATACTTACATAGGTCCTAATGCCAGTGTAGGTGACAGTACGATAATCAATGCTGGGGCGATAATTGAGCACGATTGTATAATTGGAGAATGTGTTCATATCGCACCAGGAACTGTCATTTGCGGTGGATGTTCAATAGGAGACCTATCTTTTCTTGGAGCAGGCTCTACAGTTACTCCAAACGTTAAAATCAGCTCTTTTTCATTTTTGAAAGCTAATTCTCTAAAGTCGAGTGACATATGATAAATGTATTTTTGCTTAGGTGTATAATAAATCTTGGTATTGCAGGTATGATACTGCCTCTTTTCAAACTTTCCTATGTCTATCAAAATATTGAAAAAATCTCAATGTTTACCTTTCCTATTTTTAATAGCGAATTTGTTAAGTTTATTCTTCCAGTTGCAGCTTTGTTGCTAGTAGCAGGCTTTGGTTTTGTTAGATTAAGTTTACGCGGTAATAAAACAAAGCTTAGTAATATTAGTCGAGGAGGAACAATTTTTGTGTGTCTTTTTTACCTTTATTCTCCTTTCATTTTATTATCGGAGTTCTTGTTTGTGTTGCTCATTACTTTTATTTTAGGTCAGATAATACTTTTGCAAAAATTTATAAAATCAGACTTGAAAGTAAAAACTCGAATTAAAGTGTGTTTTTTCCTCTCCCTTCAAATAGTACTCTTCATGAGCTTCTTTATCCAAAATCCTTTTGAAAACTTGTTTTTTTCAATGATCTCTTATAGGGTTTTGGTTAATGGAATGGCGTGATCTATGAAAGTATGTTTTATACAAAGTGGGCATAGAGAAGAGTATCACTTAAACATTGCTAAACAACTTGGTTTCAGTAATTTTGTAAGATTTCCTCAACATTTAAATTTTTTACAAAAACTCAGGCTGTTATTTTATTTGTTTCTTTATGGGTTTCTGCGATTTGAAATTTTAACTTTTCCGGTGTCCAGCCATTTAGCTCGCGTATTTATTTATACGATGTTTGCTAAGAGAGTTATCTTCCTAGACGATGATTTTGGAGTGTTTGCTTATATAAGAAGTTTACGTTTTGCCCGGATTAATAAAAGAACAGGCTTTATGTTTAAGTTTTTAAAAGAACAAAAAATTGTCTTTATAATTGACGAAAAATTTTTTAGCTTTTTCAATGAATGTGTCTCACTTCAACGGTGGGTAAGCTTTAAGTCTATAAATAGGCAAAATATTAGAAAAATTACTAAAAGATCAAAAAGGACTTGGATTTTTCTTCCAAAATTTAAAACTTTTAAGACAGCTTCAGGCTTTCTTGAAGATATATTGATTGAGAGTGGAAAAAGGCATGCCATACCGCACTCATCATACTGCTATCACCCCTCTGACAAGCAATATAATGTAAGGCTAGTAGGTAAAAGTAATAACTTGGTTCCGATTGATTTTACAGCTTTGAAAAATATGGAATGTGTAACAGCTCCAAGCAGTAATCTTTTATTTTTTTTGGCGTCATGTGAAGAGTTAACTCGCAAAATATTGATCATCTTACCTAAGATTAAATCACGTAAACATCGAAATGGAGACTACCAGTTTCTATTCACCCTTCTCCGATCAAGGTTAGGTAAAGAATTCGAAGCTGCAACAACAACTTTAAAGGTATAAAATAGTATGGCTACAGACAACAATATCTATTTCATTGCGGAGGCAGGAGTAAACCATGACGGATCTCTAACTATTGCTAAACAGCTTGTCGACATCGCAGTTGCAGCTTTTGCTGACGCAGTCAAATTCCAAATTTATAACTCTGAAGAATTAATAAAACCAGAATCGGCCGCTCCAGACTACATGGAAGAGCAGGTATCGATGCAAGATATATTAAAAAGGTATGAGTTAAGTCAAGGTGAGTGGGTTGAATTGATTGAGTATTGTCGGTTAAAAGAAATTGACTTTTTATGCACTCCATTTGATATTGATTCTGCAAAGTTTTTGTACACTCAGGGTGTTTCGAAATTTAAAATCTCAAGTGGTGACTTTGAAAACATAATTCTAATGGAAAAAATATTTTCTCTTGGTGATGATGTAAACCTTATTATTTCTTCAGGAATGAGTAATTTAAAAACAGCTGAACTGGTCGTGGAAACTCTTACTAATAGTCTCGGTATAGCAGCAAACAAAATTTGCCTAATGCACTGCGTCTCCAGTTACCCTACGCCTGATGATAGTGCTAATTTGATGGCTATTAGAACTTTAAGAAAAGTTGCTCCAGTTGAAATTGGATATTCAGATCACACTCTAGGTACGCTAGCCCCAAGCTTGGCCGTGGCTTTGGGCGCAAAAGTTATAGAAAAGCATTTTACCTATGACAAGGAAGCTGTCGGGCCTGATCATAAAATGTCTATTAACCCAAATGAACTTGCTGAATGTATCTCCCTCGTTAGACAATCTACAAAAATGATGGGTGATGGACTTAAAAACATACAAGACGTTGAGGAATCTTTAGTGGAAGTCGCTAGACGTGGAGCCTATTGGAAGATGGATTATGATAACCGTTCCAAATTCTCTTTTGACATGGTTGACTTTAAACGGCCATTTAACGGCGTATCCTACTTTGAACTTAAACGTGTTATTAACAGCCTTTTAGCTAGCCCCGTAAAAAAAGGTGAGGGTATTAGACTCTCTAATTTTGAATGAAAAAAATATTATATTTAGCAGGCAGTCGAGCGGATTTTGGTCCTGTTTATAATCTCCTTTCCAAGATGAATTCAAGTTCTTCAATCCAACTGAAAGTGCTTTTTTGTGAGTTAAATGTGCTTAAAAAAGTAGAAAGCCCTTGGTATACTTCTGTAAAACAGGAATTTGATTATGATGAAATATCAGTTCCTCTTAATGGAGAACAGCGTCAAGAAATAGTAGATGCATCAATACCAATTTTGTCAGCTATTAAAAATACAATAAATCAGTTTTCCCCTGATCAATTATTGATTCTAGGAGATAGATTTGAACAGTTTTTGTTCTCTTTTGCTGGTTTTTCCTTAGGTATACCTATTTATCATATTCATGGCGGTGAAATTTCGGGCAGTGTCGATGACTATTACCGACGAGCCATATCAAATTTTTCTAGCATACATTTTGTTTCATGTGTTGAAGCTGGCGATAATATTAAGAGATTTTTAAATATTTCTGACGAAACAATTTATGTAACGGGGGCGCCTGGACTTGAGACAGTTAAAGAGTTTTACTGCAGAAGTCAGCATGTTGAAAAAGAAGATATTTGCTTAATTTCATACCACCCTGACGTAAAAAACATAAATTTTATTAATGACGATTTAAGATCAATTACTAAGGCTATTAAATACAAATTTAAAAAAATTGTTTGGATATTAGGGAATTCAGACCCAGGTTCAGCTTTAGTTTTTGACATAGTGTATGCATTAAAAAAGCAGATAGGTAGCAAACTAGAAATATACGAACATCTTGAACGTGAACAATATTTAATGATGATGTTGAAATCTAAAGTATTCATTGGGAATAGCAGTTCTGGAATAATTGAGTCAGCAACGATTAAAATACCTTTTGTGAACATAGGAACGAGGCAAAATGGTCGTTTCCAGAATGACTCAACTTTCAACTGGAAAACTGGATCTAAGCTTAATCTGACACAAGTGATTACACTAGCTATAAATTATAATAAGTCATGGGATAATATTTACTATAAAGAGGGAAGCTCTTCAAGAATACTTCAACATTTAATTAAAAGTAATTAACTATTAATCAGGTTTTTGACATAAGAGTTGATCACTCATCAGTTGATCTAAAACCTTCTGGATGTCACCATTTTGTGCGAGAGCGATTAAATGTAATATGTCTTTAAGTGTTTTTTCTGTTGAAATTTTTGCTTCGGATGCGAGCATTATCTTGGAGTGTGATGTCTTTTTTAACTGACCAGCATAAGATAGTTTTTCATGCATTTTCTCACCAGGTCGCAATCCAATAAACTCAATAATTATTTCCTTAGGATAACCTTTCTCTTTACCTTTCAAGACAGGTACGTATCCCTCCGCCTTTGCAAGATTTTTTGCAAGATTTAGTATTTTGACAGGTTTACCCATGTGTAACACGTAAGTATTAACTTCTCTGTCTAGCCCACCTGCTTGAATAACAAGCTGTGAAGCTTCTCTAATTGTCATGAAATACCTAGTGACATCTTTATGAGTTACGGTAAGGGGACCTCCATCTGCAATTTGTTTTTTCAGCAAAGGCAGAATAGATCCTGAAGAACCCAAAACATTTCCAAAACGAACAATAGAGAATGATGTCTTTGTTTGTTTTTGACCATAAGCACGGCAAATGAGCTCTCCAAGTCTTTTTCCAGCTCCCATTACGCTAGTAGGATTAACAGCTTTATCAGTAGAGACAAAGGTAAAGTTACTTACTGAATATTTTATAGCAGCAGATGCTATGATATAAGTCCCATTTACGTTATTTTCAATACTTTGTAGTTTATTAGCTTCTAAAAGGGGGACATGTTTATAGGCTGCAGCATGAAGAATTGTATCTGGTGACAGCTCGTCAAAAATTTTCTCAACAAAATTTTTATTATTAACAGACCCAAGAATAGGAGTTACTTCAAACGATAAATTTTTACCATTCAACTCTCTATCTATTTTATATAAGCCATATTCGTTAGCATCAAGCATTAAAAGTCTTTTAGGGTTCAATTGAACTATTTGCCTACAAAGTTCACTTCCTATTGAACCCGCAGCTCCTGAAACTAAAACACACTTGCCATTAATATTTTTTTGCATAAGCTGCTCGTTTGGCTCAACGGCATTCCTAGCAAGGAAATCTTCTGGTTTGAGTGGTAGTAGCGTCACACCACTATCTTGTCCCGAAATTGTGTCTGCTGCGCTTGCAGATGTGACTGCGAAAACTCCTAAATTGATTATTTTTTCATAAACAGTGTTTTTTTGTTTGTTGGTGATTTTAGGCATTGCTATGACTACAGTTTTTATACCTGATTTTTTTATCATGGTTTTAGCTTGTTCAAAAGATATAACTTCAACACCGTTAAAGACTAAACCTTGCACCCTTGGAGAATCATCAATGAGAATTTCTGGCTGATATTTCGAACTAGAGTTAAGCTCTTTAAAAATTTTAAGTCCTGTTGACCCTGCTCCGTAAATAGCAACTTGTTGACCTTGACGCTTGAGAAACATGCCTCGGAGTGATAAAAAAGAATAAAGTATAGCACCACGTGCAATAAACAAAAATGCAAAAAATACTATTGGTAAAGACCCGGGCAAAGAAAGTTTGAAAACCAAGTCCGCCAAATAAATTACAAGGGATGCTATAGCACAATTCTTAACAAGCCTAGTAATTAAATCGCCAACTTGATGTCGAAGCGTGATTTGAAAAATCCCTGACTTGCTAAAACCTGTTATTAAAGTGATTAATGATGCTATAGAGCAAAAGTAATAATTTTGAGTGAATACATCAGTAATTTTTTCTTCTAATAAAAATCCAGACAAAAGTAAGGCTAACACAAAAAAACAAGAATCAAATATGGTATAAATAACTATCTTTTTTTTTCTAGGCAGATCCAAAATGTTTTTTAAGGTCATCAAGAACAAATACTCTTTTCTACATAATAATAATTTAGCAAGTTATTATCTTATTATCTGATAAAGTTGTTATTTACAATTAGTAATTAAGTGTTTATTTTTTATACTATATTTCTGTCAGTGAATTAAATTTTAGCTTTTGAATTTAGCGCCGTATTTTGAGCTAACCTTGGATAAAATTATTATATTTACATTATTAGGTATCATGTTATATTTCATATGTTAAGTGTTTATAGTAATTTCCTCAGGAATTTTTTTTTCAAAATGGTTAAAATCCCAATTTCACCCTGGCCTTGTTTCACTGAAGAAGAAGTGGATTCAGTAAGTAAAGTACTTTTGAGTAATAAAGTAAACTACTGGACAGGTGATGAATGCCAAAATTTTGAAAATGAATTTGCCCAGCAAGTTGGTGTAAAATATGCAATTTCGGTTGCTAATGGAACTGTAGCTCTTGATCTTGCAATGATTAGTCTTGGCATAGGGCCAGGTGACGAGGTTATAGTGACTTCAAGGACCTACATAGCAAGCGCTACATCTATTTTAAACGTCGGAGCATCAACTGTTTTTGTCGACGTCAACTTAGATACGCAAAATATTGATACACAAAAAATCCTTGGCGCAATCACCAAAAAAACCAAAGCTATTTTGTGTGTTCATTTTGCTGGCTGGCCTTGTGATATGGATCCAATTTTAGATATAGCAAAAAAACATAATCTATTTGTTGTAGAAGATTGTGCTCAAGCACATGGGGCTCTATACAAAGGAAAAAGTGTAGGTTCGATTGGACATTTAAATGCATGGTCTTTCTGTCAAGATAAAATTATTACCACTGGTGGAGAAGGTGGGATGATCACAACTAACGATAAGGACTTATGGTTAAAAGCTTGGTCATATAAAGACCATGGGAAAAGTTGGAAAAAAACACATGAAAAGCATGTTACGAAAGGTTTTAAATGGGTGCACGACACAATTGGAACAAATTGGCGTATGACAGCTATGCAGGCCGCAATTGGACGAGTGCAATTGCGGCGACTCCCAAATTGGGGACGTGTCCGACGTAGTAATATGGCAGCATTGCATCAGGCGCTCCAAAATAGTTCTATTTTTCGTGTGCCTATGCCTTTATGTCAAGGTTGTGACGGCAAATGTAAACCTAAAAGTTTATGCGTTCATGCTGCTTATAAATGTTACTTTTTTGTAAAAGGTAATGAGTCCCTCAGAAATAGAGCGTTTGATGAGTTTGAAAAAAGGGGCGTAAACTGTTTCACTGGCTCATGTTCTGAAATCTATCTTGAAAAAGCATTTGATGATATTCCATTGTCATTAGAAGGAAGATTACCGAATGCCAAGGAACTTGGGGAGACAAGTTTAATGCTTCAATGTCACCCAACCATAACTCATAAAGAGATCCAAGAAATGTGTAAAATCATAAGAGAAGTAAATGATTATTTATCAGACTACCAAGGATAAAACACTTATTAAGAGTTTTGCTATCATATTTGATAAAAGTATTTTACGGATGTTAAAATAATTTGATTATATTGCATTAATATTAAAATCCATTCAGTTTCTGTTGTTTTTAAATAAGAGATTATGTCCTAGTATGCATTTATGAAATAATTATAAACTTTTGAATACTTTTAATAATAATTCAATCTGTTAGACTACAATCATAAACGTCATGTTATAGTTTATAGAAAAAATATTTATTTTGACAAGTAATTTTCTTCCTTAAGAGAATATGGCAATTAGTGGAAAAGCAGAATTTCAAAACCATACTCTTTAATACTTATTTATGATATCTATTGCACCGTTACTTAATAAATAGATGTAAAAAAATAAGTTCTAGTGTTTTCATTAAAACAGTTGTTTGCAATGCTATAGTCAATAAATTCTTCAGAGCAAAGATGAGTACATTTATTAATATAGATAGAATTATTGCTGATTTCTTCCTTTTTGCTTAAGAAAATAATACTTGTGATTAGAGATCTTTAAAAATATTGCTATTTGTTTTAAGAGGTATAAATTTTTTTCCTCAAAGTTGAGACTTTTTATGGAACACATTTATTTATTGCCTTTGCCAAAAAAAACCCTTCAAATGAAAAAATCAAGCATTCTAGTAAATAATAAATTAAAAATATACCGTAATAATTTTTGCAAACTTAGTACTTCCAGATCATTTGTCAGCTTACAATTGGCTAGAGGTCAAAAATTCCCAACTATGTCTAATCACCTGATTTTGTTGCTTAGTTGTCATATCTGTAAACAATGGCAGTCTAATAATTGAGGCAGATATATCTTCGCTGACAGGCAGTTCGTAATCTGGTAGCAAGTCATTTTCCTTTGCATATGTAGAACAATGTAGGGCAGAGTAATGCTGAACTGCGTTAATTCCGTGTTCTTTGAAAAAAGCCAGAATTTCTTTTGCCTGATGCTTCCCATCCATCAAAAAATAGAAAAAGTGGTAATTCAAGGTATTATACGAAGGTATTACCATGCTTCTTGGTAAGTTTTTAAAGGCATCAAGGTAACGATAAAAAAGTTGTTCTCTCCTTTTTAAAATGATACCCCGATTTTCAATTTGTGACATCAGCAATGTCGCATTAAGCTCACTCATCAAACTGTTTGTTCCAGATCCTACCCAGCCATATTTGTCAATTTTTCCTTGAAAAAACTGTTGCCGATTGGTGCCTTTATCACGCCAGATGATGGCTTTTTCCCAGTCCTCTTCATTTTTTACGACAATCGCTCCGCCTTCCCCAGCAGAAAAGACCTTCGTATTGTGAAAGCTGAAACAACCAAAATCTCCGATTGTGCCAAGCTGGTGTGTTTTATATGTACACAGAAATCCCTGTGCGGCGTCTTCAATAACCTTGATGTTATGCTCCGATGCCAATTGCATCAATTGATCCATATCACAGCTTATCCCCGCATAATGTACAGGCATGATTACTTTGGTCCTTTTCGTGATTGCTTTTTCAGCACATTGCAGATCAATACAAAGTGTATCTCGGTCAATATCAACGAAAACGGGTTTTGCCCCTGTACGGCACACAGCGCTTGCAGTTGCAACAAAAGTGAATGAAGGTAGAATTACCTCATCTCCATGTCCAACACCACTGATCGCAACTGCGATTTCTAGCGCGCTGGTGCATGAATTCGTCAGTAAAACTCGATCATGTTTTAATAATGCGCCCATTTCTAATTCACATTGCTTCGTATTTGGTCCGTTTCCCTCCAGATGACCAAGTCTCAATGTATCCTTAAAACTATCCAAGAGCTCCACTGGTATATATGGTTTATGGAATGGAATTTGATTTGCCATTAAGATTTATAACCCTATACTACTTATAATGTCTAATTATACGGAAAAGATGTCAAATTTTTTAGAAAACATAAAGCTTTTTTTTTGAAAACTGCTCTGTTAGGAATTATGCTTGTAACTATTTATCAAGTGTGGCCCACCGGAATAAGTGTAAAAAAAGATATTTTATCACTTTTTATTGAGCATTTTACCACACTGTGTCTGTCATTTATATTTATTACCGTTTCTTTTTTTATACGTGGAGTAAGATGGGCTGTACTAATGCAAGGACATAAAAATTTTACGCCTGGCACATGGTGTGCCGGACACGGCTGGAGTATGCTATGGCTGACGTTTATGCCCTTCAGATCAGGTGAACTGGCTCGTCCCCTTTGGTTAAAGAAAAAAGGTGGATCTGTAACACTAGCTACAACATCGGTTATTTGTGAGCGATTAATCGATACCACCATTTTAACGGTTTTGTTATCCTTAAGCGCCCCCCAGTCTATAAAACTGATTAGCCAAAAGATTGGTGGCCTTATCCCTCTCTTGATAACGGCGACAGCCATGTTGGCGACTATAATTTTGATTGTTCTTAAGAAGGAGCGTTGTTTTCAAGTGCTAAAAGATATTCGGACTCAATTTTCTAACAAACGTTTGCTGACAGGAACCATGTTGTCTGTGTTAAGCTGGTTGTTTGCGGTTGCAGCTGTCCATCTCCTATTACACAGCGTCTTTCCAGAATTGAACTGGCAAACATCAGTGGCTTTTCTCGCTCTTGTCAATCTATCAGTGATTATTGCCGTTACACCTGGGAACATTGGTGTTTATGAGGCTGTCGGTATTATGTGCTTAGGAAACTTTGGTATTTCAACCTCGGAAGCTCTTCCAGTCGTGATTGTGACACATATCATAGCTCTTTTTGGAATAATTTTGTATGGCGGAATGTCCTACATATCATTACGGAAGTGAGCAGCACAACGACCAAAACCGCTAGAGGTCATTCGTTGTGCCGAATGCTTTTACAACTCGATTATCGCAATGCCACAATTAACTTAGATAAAGCCTTAATCCGTCTTATTCCTTACCATCAATTGGCAGTTCAGGTATCAAAATTGGTTCCTTAAAAACTACCTTATCAATAAGGCGTTCGTAACCATAATCCCAACGTGTTGAAGCCCAATCATTACAATTACCACAAATCGAATTTGGAGGGAAGTTGTTGGTCGTGTGGAATTCACGTAGTTTTGCCAACTTTTTACCTCGCCATGTTTCGCCCATACCTGCATTCTGTATCTGGGCCAATGTGGTTTCTGCATCAAAAAACCAGTCATGCGCGCAGAACTTAATATTACCCTTATAATCAATTGTTAGACGTTTCCACAAATGTGGGCATGGAAAACGACGCACATTATCAGCATCGTTTAATTCTTTACTTTCCTCTTCTTTGGCCTGCCCCAAGGCAGAATGAAGTTGACGAATTAAAACGCGATCAACAATGGGTGACCAAAATTTTCTAAACTCTTGAACCTCATGCTGATTTTCTTTCTGAGCAACAAAGCTAACCATTACCTTAGTTTTTTTGCGTAGGGCGTTACGGCGCTCAACAAAGCCAAATATATTACGCATTAATTTTTGATAATTTCCTCCCCGGCGCACTTCTTCAAATACGTCCTTACTGTAAGCGTCAATGCTGAAGTCAACTAAATCAATGTCCGCCTTTAACAGTGCCTCGGTCACTTCCTGGCCTACAAGCAATCCATTGGTTGTAAGGTTGACAACAGCTTGGCTATTTTTTTTTGCGTAGTTCACCATCTCTACAAGCCGTGGATGAATGGTTGGTTCGCCGTCTCCAGCTATACGCAAAAGCATAGATTGTTTGGATTCAGCAATCTCATCAACAACTTTTTTTAGCCAGTCAAATTCAAAATACTGTGGCTTAAAGCCTGGCTTAGCTTGCATAATCGGTTGAGGACAATGGATACATTTCAGGTTACAAGTATTTGTAATATCCAAAATCACCATAGATGGCAAGCTTGACTTTTCCATTCTGTGCTGAACCTGTTTTATAAGATGTGTTTTCATTTTAGTCTCTTATTAAAAAACGTGTGATTGGTATATTCAAGCTGCTAGCTATAGATAATATAACGGGCATTTGATTTTTTACAAGTCTTTCACAATGGGTCCAGCGGAAAATCTCAGGAAGGTTAATTCTACCTACACCCGGTTTTAGAGTAGTTTGAAGTTTATAGTTATGTAGTTCCAGCATTTGTCCTGCTATATTCTCAAAAATTTCTATGTGATGATTATTCATAACTGTGAGCCACTTTTTCTGGTTTCTTTGATCCGGGGCGTCTGTTATTTTACTGTGATATTCCTTGCCCAGCATATTAGCCATACGGATACCCAAAGAATCCTCCTGATTGAAGTGCCTTTCCAAATTAAGAAAGCTTTCAATACGATCAAGCTCTCTACCCATGTCTTCTATCAAATCTTCAAACCGAACGTTAAGAATGCACTCAGGTGAAAGAACCTCCCAATTATAAGCCGCATCAACATGCTTTTTCCATAGATCTGCTGCAGCTAAAATGTTTTTTGGCCCGAACCATTCTTGACACCAGCTCAGCGCAACATCCCGGCCATCTCGAACAATATTAATTACTTTGATGTTTCCTCCCATTTCTTTGGAAAAAGTCCCCAGATTAAATGGTTTATAAAATGCACTTTTATCTGCCCAGTGCTTACATCCCTTCAGTGTGGCGTAGTTTGCAAAAAGATTTGAAACAAGCGATTTAAAATCTCTTGATTGATCTACAATCATTTTCTTATTAGGACGGGTAATAAGCAAGCTATAATCTTTTTGTGCCTCAGGAGTATTCAAACGAAACCCTCGGTCTATAAGAATTTCAATATAATTATACATACAATTAAGTAACCGTAGACGGTTACTAGCCTTGCTCAAATTACCAAAAGCCCACAACTTTTTAGAAAAAACAGGTGCCAAATGTGTTTCAACTGGGATGGCAATTGAAAAATGGCGCTGTAATAAAGTACTCAATAGATACGTCCCCGAACGTGGTGCACCAAAAATAGTTATAAAATCCTGTTGTGTCATATTTTATCTTTTACACGATATATTTTATATATGCCATAATGCATCATCAACTCTACAGATCTTGGCTGAAGTCCAGCAATATACTCCATAACAGCTCCCCTTCCTCCTGTAATAATATAATTAGGCATAGGCGAGGTACTCTTTTTACCTTGGTTCATTTCCTCAATACGTTTGATTAATAAAGCTGCCAATTCAGATTGTGATATCTTGCCACGCGGTGCATAGCGTCTTTGAAAAAAATAATAACTGAAACGCTCAGACGGTATTTTTCCACTATGGCTTAATAGCTCGACCGCTTTTTTATCTGCACCAGCAAGCCACAACAGCGTTGCTAGTTTTTCTTCAATCTGCTTATTCTTAACCGTTTGGTGATGAAATCCGCTAAAGTATAAGTACACTTTAGATTGCGCATAAATTGCCGCAGTTGTATTCAATGCAGGAAACAAAATCGCAATTTGATCGTTTTGCTTTGTGTTGATTTTTAGCCACTCCATAATTTTCTGTTCATCTTGCGTTATTCCCTGACTTTCGTAATTCCCCATACCGTAAGTATAGCTGTGCCGAAAAGCTTGAAAACCATAGAACAGGGTAACCAAAATTAAAAAAAATGCTGCCACAGACTGAATTAACCTTAACTTTAAAGGTAAAAAACAAAAAACCCTCCATAACATTGTCAACATCATCAATATAAATAGGGGCATGGCGGTCCGATGATAGATATGCCCGGCTTGAACATTAAAGCCGGTTAGCACATGCAAATTTTCAACGATCAGTACAGTTATGATCAATCCAGAAGCCAGTGTCTTCAAACGCCATTCTGGCAAAAGGCATATAGATAGCGCCAATAAAACAAGAAGCTCATTGGTAGCAGTGAACCATCCAGATATATGTTTGCCTTGCAATCTAGACACCCAGTCTGCCGCATCGTCTACCAGCAAAAGTGATAAAGTATTCAGCACCGATGGTAACGCAAAAAGAGAACCAACTAGCCCTACTAAGAACAATGTTTTAACAACGTTCCATGCTGCCTTACTTTGCAAATATCTATACCTCCAAAAACTTCCCAGGATTGCGCTTACCATTAACCCTGAAGCTGCAATAGAATAAAAAAGGTACAGATAAAACTGTGCTGCAAAAAGACACGCGCCAACAATCAGTGTTTTGGTTTCATATCCCGTTTTGCTCAACGTTGTCCAAAGCCAATGAAAAAACAATAAAAACATGAAATACGATGCACCCAACGTATGGATACGGTAGAAAGAATTATATTCATATGGCAGACCAGTCACTTTTCTTTCTACAACAGCAAAGTGTCTTGTAGGGTCTGCCAAAATAGATGTTACAATTGTATGTAAAAAAAAATAATGGTATGCGAACACCATGATAAAAGCGCCGCAGATGGCCAAAATATAATTGCCTGTCCATTCTTTGAGAATGTGCGCACCGTAAATAGCGGATAGCATAACTAAGAAGGGTAATACATAAAAAGGCATTGCCGGGTTTTGTGTCAACCAAACAGTTAAGCCATAGAAAATATTTGGAAGAGATTCTTGGAGAATGTTGGGATAAAGAGCATTTTCATGCTCAGCAATACCCAGCTTTCCCAAAAGTGAGAACTCATTGGCAAAGTGCCAAGCCGGACTAACTTTGACGATATCATCAAAACGCGACCAATAATCACTGAGGTAAGCTGGAGTATATTTTAAAGGAAGAGAATGAATTTTTTGTAAATATATAATCCATAAATCTGGAGCCATGATTAGCCCCATCGTTACGAAAGCCAGCCCCACCAAGGCAAACTTCCAGACAACTGATTTATTAACATTCAAGTACAATTAACAGGCTTCCTGCTTAAGTTTTTCTAATTCGACCATATATATTTTGGCGCTTCAGGGCCAGTATTGAACAACAGGTCTAAAATTGACATTTCTGTTTTTCCACTATCATAAATTTGCGGATAGTCTGTATAATCGTAAGACATCCATTCTAACGTAATTCCTGCCCTATCAAATGCATCATCATCGCCTATATAACTCTTGGCGGCTGGACCTGAGATATAGTGGTTTGAGTTAACTGCTTGACATAACGCAACCAACCTATCCACAGCGGTTTCAGCCTCTATGTTTAAGTTCGATGATAGAACAAAATTTGGAGACTTCCCCAGCTTTTCAAAAGCCCAGAAAATTGAGGCACATGAGAGATCTGAAATACTTTTCCACTCTGAAGCAATCAGGTTCTTAACCTCTTCAAAGTATAAATCAAAATATGGCGATTTTACATACGCATGACGCACTGTATTAATCAACTTGTGACGCCATCTATTGTCCTTGGTAATCACTATATCCTTCAGCAGAATTTCTCGGTGACCTTTGTTATCTACAGGCACAGATATCCATTGCGGTCCCGTCCGCGTTGCAATCCGGTTCCGGTTATACCAATGCCCCCTAACGTATTGCGCTGTGTCAAAGATAACAACCGTATCTGCGCGGGACTGTAAATCAAACTGTCCACGCCATGGAAAAAACATAGGCTGAATGATAACAGCTGTATGATTTTTGTCGCTAGTCATACTGATTTACCAACATTGTCATTATTTTCTGCACAAACATGAATTTTACGAACCATCCTGTCACTAGACAGACTGTCCTGATTATAAAGTTTGATAATCAATGAAGCTATAACCGACCATCCCAAAAGCATTAAACCTGAAATACCGATCATTATTGCTGTCATCAGGATCACGAATAGACTTTCCTGATGCCCTGCAATAATTTTCCATACTGACATCACAACGGATAAGACAACAGCTGTTATCATCATCAATGCACCACAGTTAAAGACCAACGCAAACTGATCGTCACCATATTTCACATACAAGTTCAGATATAACTGTACTCTTTTAGACAAAGACCAGTGAGACTTACCAATTTTACGGGCAAAATGCTCTGAAGGTACTTCAACCAAGCTGGGGTGTAGCGACAAGGCTGCAGCATATACATCGCTATTATAGTTATCATTCATTTTGACGCGATCAACCAGTGACCGAGAAAAAGATTTAACTGACCCAAAATCCTTAATTTTAATACCGATAATATTGTTGATTAAATATTTTCCAATCTGAGACGTTTTGCGACCGAACCATGAATCTTGGCGTACCGCTCGAATACCAGAGGCCATTTCATACTGCTGCCCCATTTTGTCTACAAGCTGTGTAATCGCCTTAGGGCTATACTGTTCATCCCCGTCAATAGTGACAACAAAATCGCCTTTAGTAATTTTCAGACCTACAAAAAGGGCTCGTTGCTGTCCATAATTACGGTATAACTCAACAAATCTGAATTTGGGGTTATGCGGATCCAATTTCTCTAACAGCTTAACTGAATGATCTGTACTACCGTCATCAACGTAGATGATTTCAAAATCATAATCAGTTTGGTCTTCTAGATGCGTTTTGACTTTGGTATAAAAACTCTCAACGACTTCTGCATCATTGTAGTTAGGAATGACAACAGATATTAGTGGACGTTTTGCCATGATTATAAAACCACAGAAAGTTTTTTATAATCAGCATCTAGCAAAACCTTTTTCATCAGTCGATCTTTATGTTCATGATGCCATTGAATGATTTCATCAAGGCTATTTTTTAGACTTGTTGATGACTTCCATCCTAATGTAACTAGCTTTTTGGTATTGACACCGTAACGTATATCATTAAATGGACGGTCTTTTACATGTTGTAGATGTGTTTCGGGCCTTTTACCAAAAGCCTCGCACAGCATCGCTGAAATTTCAAGGACACTATATTCTTCATTCGTGCCTATATTATAAACTTCTCCATCTACACCCTTACTAATCAGGAGCAAAATAGCCTGAACAAGGTCTTGGATAGACAAAAAGGTCCTGCGCTGGGTTCCACTTCCATGGATGGGCAAGGGCATACCATTCATTAAGCAAAGAATAAACTTTGGTAATAATTTTTCTGGATACTGACGTGTTCCATAAATATTATTGGGTCTAACAACAATCACAGGTTGTTTATAAGCGTATATATTTGTCCTAATCAGCATGTCTGCAGCAGCCTTTGATGCTGCATATGGGTTTGTCGGATTCAAGCTCTGTTCTTCTGTTGCATAGCCTTTATATATAGTTCCATATACCTCGTCTGTGCTTATGTGGATCAAACGCTTCACATTATTTAACCGTGATGCCTCCAGCACAAACTGTGACCCAATAATATTTGTCTGCATGAAAATTGGAGAATTACTAAACGAACGGTCTACATGGCTTTCAGCAGCTGCATGAATTACTAAATCGGCTCCCACGAGTTCTGCCAATATAAAATCCCAGTCACAGATATCACCAACCACCAATGATATATTTTGATGGGATAAAGTATTTTTCAAATTTTCTTTGTCGCCTGCATATGTAAATTTATCAATAATTTTGACTAGAGCATTTGGAAACTTATTCACAAGCCCATCCACAATATGTGAGCCAATAAAGCCTGCGCCACCAGTTAAAACTATATTTTTGTAATCATTCATAATAAAAATTCTTAATAAATAAAAAGAAACGCGAGTTTTTCAAAACATACTAGAAACGTCAAGTTTAAACTGTTATATCAGATTTAATTATCAAAATTTTCTAACATAAATATTTCCAGTAAATTGCTCAAAAAGTCAGAAAGTCTTCGTATTTAGTCTAAGGTCAAATCATCTTCCAATTTATTCATGCTCATAAAGTAATAAAATTACTTGGATTGTAGCTTTACATTCAAGTAACTATGCTTTTAAGTCAATTATAAAAATGCTTCATCATATAAATGAGAAATATATTGATAAAAAATATGATAAAAAACTCGCAAGCAGATAATCTTGAGAAAAATCCAATAATTAAAATTTTACAACAGAATAAGGAATTTATTATTCTATTAGCCGGTCTTGGATTTACTCTTTTGCTTCATTTTTACCAAAATTCTCAAGCAGGTCTATGGACTGGTGAGCCCTCAACCCACTTAACAATGCAACTGGAAACCGTTCACAAATTAATGGCTCATAGCAAAGACAGTTTTAGTCAATTCATAGCCCAATTTAGCCATTTGTATTATAAGTTTCCTAAACAGGGATATGATATTAGCTCCACCATCTTTTCTTATCTTGTATTTGATGTTCCTCCAACATTAGCTGAGCATAAGATAGCTATTTCAAAACTACAACTGGCAGCCTTTTTAAGTTGCTGTGGAATTACAACTTATTTTCTACGTAAAATATTTGGATGGAAAATCCTTCTAATTATACTTATTTTATATGCAACCGATATCTATAATATCGTCTATTCAAGCTTTCCAAGACAGAATATTACGGCTCATTTTTTTAGCCTTATACTAATATTTATTTACTTAAATAAACGCTCAAAAGATGAAGAGTTCAATTCAGAACTTGCCCTCTATCTAGGTATTATTGCTGGTATTGGGTCCCTATTTCATTATTCCTGCCTAGAAGCCGTATTTATAGTAGTTGTCACCGAACTTGGCTTAATGCTTTACAAACGTAAAAATATCATTAGAGCAGTTAGCCGCATTTTAATTTTTCTAGGCACTATTGTTGCCGTGTGGACTGCAGGAGATATTTTTTACTACCTTTGTCTACATGCAGAGATTTTAAAACCGGGCACTAAATACCCTATCCTTGAGGGAATGGTTCTTGCCATAGAAAATACGATGATAAACAAAACGCCGTTGTGGAAAATTGAAGGTGGATCCTTGCTTTTTTCTTTAAAATATTTATTACAGATCTCTAACCCATGGTTGTTGTTTTTCAGTGGCTTTGGTATATGGCGGTTGTGGGCAGATGAAAAATTAACTCTTAAATATTGTGCAATGCTGATAATTGGGATGTTTATGTTTTTCTTGGCTGGCAGCCGTTTTTTTGCAGCAGCTCGAACACTTGAACATTATATGCCATATTTTTTGATTTTGGCAGGACACGGCATCATTCAATTTCTCAGTGTTATAAAGCAAAAATACCCTAAATATATACCTTATACCCTGATTAGCATAATGACGGTTTCAATATTAACACAACTTCCTCGCATAATTGACGCTAAAGAGGCGCTTCAAGGACAGTATAAAGGTCGTGAATATATGAAAGATAATAATATTAGAACCATCTTTTTGATTGGAAGATCTAATTCTCTTACAAATGGAGATATCAAAAAAATTAATATACAACAAACGTATGAGCCTATATGCGCTGAAGTTCCAGAAGCTAATTACCTTTATGCAATACGAGCTATTCCAATCATGAAAACACGCTCTTTGAGGTCTGATGAATACTGGAAGATTATTGAAATTTTAGAGAAAACTAAACCCGTAATAGAGTTCCCACAATTCAATCATTTGCCACTATATTACTTTGAGTTTCCGCTTAAAAAAGAAATCTATAACAGATCTTTTCCCATGGCATCCATGAGGCGTATTTATAAAGTGGAAGATTTCAAGAAAGCATTATGCAACTGAACTTTGCAACTAGAGATAAAACATAGTTATTTAGTTATTTAGTTATTTAAAAATACTTAGAAATTATCTTTAACTAATGAAATTGACTTCATAATTAGCCGTTTCAGGTAACACTTGAATTAAGTCAATTAATTTTTACTTCAATTTCTAGGATTAATAATAATAATGAAATAAATGTGTCGAACAATTTATGGATAGTAATATTTTAATGTAAACCGCAAAGCCAGATAATATCTTACATCCATTTGTTGTCAAAATCTCCTCAACCCTCAACACACGGCATACTATGGAATTCATATTGCCTTGGATGATATATTCATTTATGGAACTACAAACACGTTATCACCTTTTTAACGATTTGCTCTGCGGCTTTGTCGATTGAGATAGTAGTTGTGTCAATGTAGATTTCTGGATTTTCTGGTGCCTCATAGGGGCTATCGATACCAGTAAAATTCTTTAGTTCACCAGAACGGGCCTTGGCGTAAAGGCCTTTGACATCTCGTTCTTCTGCGACAGACAGCGGTGTGTCAATGAACACCTCAATAAACTCACCTTGTGCCATCATATTGCGCACCATATCACGCTCGGATCGGAAGGGAGAGATAAAGGCGACAATCACTATTAGACCTGCATCTGTCATAAGCTTTGCAACCTCACCCACACGGCGGATATTTTCAATCCGATCAGCATCAGTAAAGCCTAAATCTTTGTTCAAGCCATGACGGACATTATCCCCATCTAGCAGGAAGGTATGACAATTCATCTGCGCCAGTTTCTTTTCAACCGCATTCGCGATTGTGGATTTACCTGATCCAGATAAACCCGTCATCCACAACAATGCTGGTTTTTGATTTTTCAGGTTTGCATGATGCTCACGGGTGGTCTCAATTGCCTGCCAGTGTAGGTTTTGAGAACGACGCAGAGCAAAATTGATCAAGCCTGCGCCCACTGTGGCATTCGTCATTTTATTTATTAGAATAAACCCACCAAGCGTATAATTTTCTGCATAAGGCGCGAAGGGAATAGATATGTCTGTCGTAATGTTGGCCACACCAATCGCATTCAAATCAAGCGTTTTGACCGCAGCATGCTCCATCGTATTGACATTAATCTCATATTTTGGCTCAGCCACAGTTGCGGACACTGTTTGCGCCCCAATCTTTAGATAGTAAGACCGCCCTGGCATCAACGCCTCTTCGTCCATCCAAATTAGTGTCGTTTCAAACTGATCTGACACTTCAAGCGGAGCAGTAGATGTAGAGATAATCTGGCCACGTGAACAATCGACTTCTTCCTTAAACGTCAAGGTCACAGATTGTCCAGCAGTGGCCACTTCTAAATCACCATCAAATGTTACAATTCGATCAACACAGTTGGTTTTATCAGAAGGGAGGATACGCACCTCATCCCCAGGTTTTATTGTACCAGAAGCCACCTTACCGCTAAACCCGCGGAAGTCCAAATTAGGACGGTTGACCCATTGTACTGGCATACGGAAGTTTTGGGCAACAACTACGTTTTGATCTAACTCAACACTTTCTAGATGGGCCATCAATGTTGGTCCGCTGTACCAAGAAGTGACATCAGAATGTATCGTAATATTATCACCCTTAAACCCAGAGATTGGTATGGCTGTGAACGCAGATATTCCAATGCTGTTTGCAAATTCGGTATAATCCCCAACAATAGCATCAAAGGTTGCTTGGTCATAATCGACTAAGTCCATTTTGTTAACTGCAAGCACAATATTTTTGATACCCAACAGGTGACATAGATAACTATGGCGACGCGTTTGAGTTAGCACACCTTTACGTGCATCAATTAGAATTACACAAAGTTTGGCTGTAGATGCCCCTGTTACCATATTACGCGTATACTGTTCGTGACCCGGTGTATCTGCGACGATGAACTTCTGCTTTTCCGTCGCAAAGAAACGATAAGCCACATCAATCGTGATGCCCTGTTCTCGTTCGGCGGCCAAGCCATCTACCAAAAGGGCAAAATCAAGCTCATGACCCTGCGTCCCAAACCTTTTACTGTCAGACTCGAGCTGCACGAGTTGATCTTTAAAAATCATCTTACTGTCATAAAGCAAGCGACCAATCAATGTTGATTTTCCATCATCGACGGATCCGCAGGTAATAAACCGCAATAATGGTTTATTTTGATGAATTTCTAAATATGCGTCAATATCATGTGAAATCAACGCTTCGGATTTATAAACTTGATCTGTAATGTCGCAAACCATCTAA
>TARA_B110000027_G_scaffold134237_1_pt1 | contig 23117 bp, 25 predicted proteins | sample TARA_B110000027 | Tara Oceans TARA_B110000027 (sample SAMEA4397101) | marine metagenome | biome: Polar Biome; feature: [SRF] surface water layer (ENVO:00010504); material: water (ENVO:00002006), including particulate matter (ENVO:01000060) such as... | depth 5 m
TGATAAGTATATTTATTAATAAAGCCAATTTTTGAAATTAAAAGATCAGATATATTGTCTGAAAAATTGTTATTATTATAAGCTTCATGAGTTTTAGATTTTTTATTAACAGTAGAAAGATTGTAGTCTAAAATTTTTTCAAAATTATCAATATTTAATGATGAAATAATTATTGAAGATGTTTCTAAACCTTCTTGTCTTTCAAAGGTATCTCTCAATGATATTGAGTTTAATTTTAATATTGAAGATTCTTCAGTAATGCTACCACTGTCTGAGATTATCAATTTAGCATTTATTTGTAGTGATATATATTCTTTTAAACTAAATGGTTTTAAAAAAAAAACATTATTGTTAAAATTATTTTGGTTCATTATTTTTGATATAGCAATTTCAGTAGTTGGATGTGATGATACCAGAATAGGTTTCTTAAATTTTTTACTTATTAAATCTAGTATAGAATAAAAAGTTTTAAAGTTTTTTAGATTAGTTGTATTTTCATTACGATGAAAACTTACAAGAAAATAATCATTTTTTTTAACTTTGTATTTTTTCAATATTTTTGTTTGATTTATATTCTTTTTATAATGATTTAGAACCTCATATAGTGGACTTCCCAATTTATAAATTTTATCATTTTGAATCCCTTCATTTAAAAGATTTCTTCTAGCAAAAGAACTATATACAACATTTATATCAGATATGTGGTCTAAAATTTTTCTATTAATTTCTTCTGGAACATTTTGATCAAAACATCTATTTCCAGCTTCAATATGAAAAAGTGGAATTTTTTGTTTTTTTGCAATTATGGCAGTTAAAGCACTATTGGTGTCTCCTAAAATTAAAAATGCATCAGGCTTTTCTTTGATAATAATTTTTTCAACTTCAATTAGTGCATTAGCCAAGAAAGAAAAGGGAGTATCACCACTCTTTTTAAAAATATAATCTGGTTTTCTTATCTTTAGCTCATCAAAAAATATTTGATTTAGTTCGTGATTATGATTTTGATTTGTATGAATTAATATATGGTTAAATTTTTTGTCAAATTTTTCAATTACTCTAGAAAGGCGAATAATTTCTGGACGAGTACCAACAACTGAAATAATTTTAAATTTTTTCATCTACAGTATACTGGTAAGTGTCAGGTTGGTTGAAATTAAGTTCTTCATTTGCCCAGACTATACCTTGAGCTAGTTCCTTTCCAATATTTTTTATACTGTGTGCATATCCTGGTATTGTTTCAATAATTTTTTTGTCTTTATCAGACAAATTAATACTAAATTTTTTTTTATTCACAACATTTTTGAAATTAAAACTTACTTTGCCTTTTATAATTAAAAATTTTTCAGTTTTTAAATTATGAAAATGATTACCTCTTGTGTATCCAGGCTTTATGTCAAAATATGATATTTGTCCACAATCTGATAATCTTATAAATTCAAAAAATTCTCCTCTTTTATCTTTTTTACTTACTAAATTATATGTAAAATCTTTCTTATTAGCATAAGTTAAGAATGTACTATAAATCTTTTTTAAGAAATTTATATTAATTTTTTTAATTGAAAAATAATTTCGATACTTAAACATGTGATTTAAAACAATATCTAATTCAACAGGTGTTATTTGATTTACTTTTTTAATTATAGGGTAAATTTTATTTTGATTTTCAAAACCTAAGTCATAAATCTGCCTTATAGCATCGTCAATAAATAGAAGATTAATTTTTTTTTTATTATTTATTAAATTTTCTTTTTTTTTGAAAATATTATTTGAAAATGTGGCAACCACTGAGTTATAATTTGGTTTAGCCCACTTACCAAATAAGTTTGGCAATCTTAAAATTATTGGTTTTGCATTGGTATCTTTAAGAGAATTTAGAATTATTTTTTCTGTTCTTAATTTAGAAATTCCATATAAAGTTTTTTTAGATGCATGAATTGATGATGAAAAAATCAATCGACATTTCAAATTATTACTTTTTATAATGTTACAAATATATTTTGTTAAAGATTCATTATTTTTTTTGAGTTGATTTTTATCTTTTGGTCTATTTTCTCCAGCAAAATGAAAAATATACTTTGAATTTATTATGTAGTTTTTTAAATTTTTTCTTGTTTTTTTTTTATTATAGAGAAAAATTTTTTTTTTTGTTTTTTCTTTTAAATAAAAAAAAAAATTCTTTCCTAAGAAACCTTCTGAACCAGTAATTAAAATGCTCATTTTTAAATTTTATGATAGTGCTTTTGACTTAATTAATTTTTTTTCAAGTTTTAATCCTTTGATTATCTCTACAGAGTTTGATGAATAATCATTAATTTTTTCAACATCTATATTTCCTGTTACATAATAGTGTTTATAATTAAGATCTTTGATATCTGGTTTAATTATGAAAAAAAATTTCTTATCTATTGTTCTTGAAAGTTCCTCGACAGTTATGAGAGTTTCATCAATTTTTTCGCCTGGTCGAACTCCAATTTTTTTAATTTTATATTTTTTTATTTGTTTCAAAGATAAAACAGAATTAATTAACTCAGTTATCTTTGCTGATGGACATTTTTTTATATAAATTTCTCCATTTTTACCATTAATAAAAGCGTACATAACCAGGTCTATTGCATCCTCCATCGTCATTAAAAATCTAGTCATATGCTCACTTGTCAAAAGTATTGGTAAATTTTTACCAATTCTGTCTAAAAGAACTGGAATTATAGAGTTGCGTGAACCTAGTACGTTGCCATATCGTGTAATACAAATTACAGTTTTATGATCTTTATTTAAAGTCTTAGAAATTGCCAATTTTTCCATCAGCGCTTTTGATATACCCATTGCGTTTATTGGATACACAGCTTTATCAGTACTTAAACAAATTATCTTTTTTACTTTATTTTCGATTGCAGAGTCCAAAACATTGTTAGTTCCTGATATATTGGTTTTTACCGCCTCCATTGGATAAAATTCACAAGATGGCACTTGTTTTAAGGCAGCAGCATGAAATACATAGTCTACATTTTTCATTGCATAATTTAAACTTTCTTTATCCCTAACATCCCCTAAATAAAACGTTAATTTAAAATTATTAAAATTTTTTCTCATATCTTCTTGTTTTTTTTCATCCCTACTAAATATTCTAATTTCCTTAATTTTATAATTTTTCTCAAGGACTTTGGTAGTTAACGCCTTACCAAAAGAGCCTGTACCACCTACTATTAAAATAATTTTATTCTCAAACATATTATTAGTCCTTCTTCAAATATTTAATTGGTAGAAATGCTTCTGCATATTTTGTGCCAACATTCATTCCCCAAACATGGTTTCTATCAATTGTTGTTTCAAATAAAGAGTTATTCCTATTATGTTCTGAATCATAACATTTTAAAGATTTTATCTTACTATCAATATTTTTCGTAATATCAAAAAAAAAATTAGGTAAAAAAGGATTACTAGTCATATAAAAATTGCTTTGAAATGTCATAATATTTTGACAGTGTCTTGCAGCAGTCACTGCGATTTGATGACATGCAACATGATCTTGATTAATGTCCTCCTTATAATGAGTAAAAACTGTGTCAATTTTTTTATCATTTATAATTTTTTCTAAATATTGCATTAAACTTGTTTCGTATTTTAAAAAGTTACATTTTTTAATCATCTGATTCGAGATTTCTATGACACCTAAAATTTTGCATGCTTTACTACTAGATTTTTTAGAGCTGTCAAACTTTACATTTAAATTTAAATTTTTTGATTTTGTTACATTGTCGGTTAATGTAATTTTATAAACTTTTGCACCATTGCTTGAAAGGTAATCTAAGGTGCCAGCAGCAGCAAGTTCTATGTCATCAAAATGAGCTCCAACAGCTAATATATTTTTCATTAAATCTTTTATACAGTTAATTTAAGTAATTGTAAAAAAATTAATTGAAAAAAATAACTTAATTTTAATAACTATAAAAATATATACTTTTAAATTTAAAAATTAATAAATAATTGAATAAATCTAAATGAATAAAATAAATATCTTTATTTAGTTATTTAAAATATATAAAATTAACAAATACTCAATGAATATATTTTATCCAAGATCAATAATAAGTTTATTCATCATGCTATCATTTATAAAAGCTAAAAAAATTGATAGAAATAAAAATATATTAATTTTAGAAAAAGTTTACTTCAATAATTTTATCAAAAGATCTTCAAATCAAAAATTCATTTATAATTACTTTAAAATAATAAAGACTATATCCACACAAGAAACAACCCATAGAATTAAATCATATAATTATTTCAAACTTTATTTTTATACTAATGAAATAATTAATAGAATAAGAGAATTAAATTCTATTAAAAATATACTTAAGATTAAATATGAAAAATTTTATGGCGCAGGTACTTACTTGGATGAAGTTTTTTTTCAAAAAAACAGAAGTGCAAAATTTTATTTTGTTGAACATGGAATTGGTAATATTTACAATTTTACAACAAGTAATATTTTCAAAAGAAAAATTCATAAACTTTTAAAAAATATTTTAAATTATATATTTTCAAATAAATCAGTTAAATATTTTGGATATTTGGGTATTTTAAATAGAAAGTTCAACAACAATATATTTATTAATAATGAAAAGATTAGAGAAAATTTAAAAGTAAATTTATTAGAGTTTAAGAACGTATTAAATGAATTCTTACATATTTATAAAAATAATAAATTATTAAAAATAAATAATAAAAAGAAATATATACTTTTTAATTGGAATTATTTGATTAAACCAAAATCTAATATAATAAGTGAAATTATAAAAAAACATAATATCAACCGCAAAAAAGATATTTTTGTCATCAAAATACATAACAAAAGTATGTATAATAATAATAAAAATTATGATCTGTTAATTGAGATTTTATTTAAAAATAAAATTAAATATAAATCCATAGATGATAAATATTCTTTTATGCCTTTAGAGTATATAATTTATCATTATAATATTAAAAAAGTTATTTCTTTAATGTCATCAACGCCATTTTATTTAAGTATAATGTTACCAAAAATTAAAATAATTTTTTATTATTCATTAAATAAATTATTTACTAAAAAATATTTTTCTCCTGAGCATTCATATTTGGCATTAAAAATTTATCAAAAAAAATTTAAAAATATATTTTTTTTTTAAAATATAATTTTTTTAACTTCTAAAAATTATACTTATGTCAAAAGGCATTGATATTCTCTCGTCTTGAATTTCATCGCTATTATCGACACTGTGATCAACGTATGAGTCAAAAACAATCAAATCACCAACTTCAGGTTTATAATTAAAAATTTTTTCGTTCAAGTTCTTTTTAGTAAAATCTAGACTAAGATCTGAAGCTTCATAAAGTGTAAAGTTTTTTTCATAACTATAAAGATTAATGAAACCAGAGTTTAAGTTATTATCACATTTTAAATAAAAGACGCCTGATAGATCACCATCTAAATGGTGATGTTTTTTCATTTTTCCATTTTTTTTTGTTATAGTGAACCAAAGTTTTTCAATTGCAACAGAGGCATTATCAGTTTCATACAAGGGAATAATTTTTTGTTGTACAGTAAATTTTATTAAATCTCTGATATCAAAAAAATCTTTTAAATCATTTAAGTTATGGAATGATTGATAAATATTTTGATGACCTGCTTTATCGTATTTATTTGTTTGATTATTTTTTTTATAGTTTTTAATTTTTTTGTAAATATTTTGATTAAAAATTACATTCTTAATTAAAAAAATTTTAGGGGGATAAATATTTTTTAAAAAATTTTCAGCGTAAACCTTATTTTTTCTATAATAAAATTTATATTTATAATATAAGTCTTTTTTTTCATCAAAAATATTACCTAAGAACTTGTTAAATAAATTTGCTAATTTATAATACCTTAAATTAAATAAATATTTTGAAATTATTTCTAAATTATTTTTTAACATTTTTTTTGATTATTGATTCACTTAATTAAGTTAGTAAACTATACTAAAAGTTATATAATAATTTTTACTTAAAATAAATTTATAATTTAAAATGACTGGTACCCCACTAATTTCAATTATCATACCTTCCTACAATCAGGGCAATTATATAGGAAAATGTTTACAAAGTATCATTGATCAAGAACAAACTTTTTTAAATTATGAAGTTATTATTCAAGATAACAATTCTACGGACAACACAAAATTAATACTAGAGAAATATCAAAATAAAAAAAATTTTTTAATTTATCATGAAAAAGATGAGGGCCAAGCAGATGGAATTAACAAAGGTATTAAAAAAGCTAAAGGTCAATGGGTAACTTGGCAAAATTGTGATGATTATTATTTATCAAATAATGCATTTAGTGAAATATTTAATGAAATTGAGTTAGATAAAAATAAAGAATATGGTTTATTTTATGGGAATATGAAGTTAGTAAATCAAAGAAATAATTTACAAAAAGAATTAAGGTTCTATGGAGCTAATTCGTATACATTAGCTATCGAGGGTATGGTCCTTTCTAATCAATCATGTTTTTGGAAAAAAAGTCTGCATACTAAACATGGATATTTAAGAAAATTTCGTGTTAACTTTGATTATGAATGGTTTTTAAGAATTTCTCAATTTACAAAATTCAAAAAAATAAATTATAAAAAACCTTTAAGTGTGTTTTTATTATATGATAAACAAAAAAGTAACAATTATAGTCAACATGAAATTTTATTAAGATCAAGAATAGTAAAAATATATTTAAAAAAATTTAACATTCCTAGTAATTATCTTGTTCTAAAAATACTTTTAATAATATCTAAATTTTTCAGATTTTTGATCTTAATTCTAAATGGAGATTTTCTCTATCTTATAAGAAAAACTATATATAAATAAAAAGTTAAATAATTTTATTACGATCTTTTATTACTAAAATAATTATAAGTAAAACTCAAATATGAAATTACTAATAAGATTGATCCGATAAAATTTATTAAATCAGATGAGAAGTAATTTTTCATTACAAGTTGATTGAATCTTACAAAATAAAAAAACCAAAGAATAATTGGAAAATTAATGATAAAGATTATTTTAGATATTTTTGATTTCAGTAAATATGCTGCTAGCGGTATTAAAAAAACAAAATCATAATAATTATGATAAAATATAAACAAACTAGAAATTATAATTATTATGAATAGTAAATTATTACTTTTTTTTATAAAAAAAATATTAATTAAGTTTAAAAAAGTAAGTATGATTAAACTAATTAAATAGTATTTATTTAATCCGAGAGCTACTAACAGTGTTTTAATGTGAAATGTATATCCAACACCAACAAAGTTTGTAACCGACTCCTTATTGACTTCATAAATAACTAATAATGGATTAATAAATTGTGTTAAACTTATTTCATTGACATAAAAACTATAAAAAATTACTGCTAATGCAGAAATAATCATTGCATAGATTAAATCAACTTCTTTCTTAAATAACGAGTTAAGTAAAAAAAAGGGAGCAAAAGAAAATTTAATATACGCAACAGACAAAAAAATATTTTTAATTCTGGATTTTGAGTACCAATAAAAAATCAATGAAAGTAATAAAAATAAACCCAATTGTCCGTTGCCTAAGGTATTTGTGAAGGGTGTTGAGCTAACAGTTAGTATGCCTAAAAATAAAGATTTATTTAAAGATAATGCATGAATTTTTTTTAACATTATTATGATCAAATATGTAAAAATTATATTGGAACAAAACCATAGAATTTTTGAGACCTCTAATTCAAATAAGGTATAAGGATAAAATATAATATAAATTAAATGATTCCACATTGGAAACCAGTAAGAATCATCTTCTCTAAATATTTTAAAGATATCTTTCTTGTTCCAAAAGTCTTTTGACATATCATAAAATTGTGGGAAATCCACACTACCAATAATTGGTGATGTAGCATTTATAAATGCTTTATATAAAAATAAAGTTGCCACCAAAAAAAGTATGAAGGTTAAAATGATACTTAAATGAGTTTTGTCTATATTAATTAATTTTTTAATCTTTTTGTGCATTAATATTAATTGAGATAATATTTAAATATATCATGTATAACTTTCTTAAATTGAGAAAAATTTAATGAGCTAGATTTATAAGTATTTTTGGGAAAGAGGAAGAAGTAGTTATTATAATCAATATTACAATTAATTTTTCTTGATTTTAAAATAATCTCTGCGCTAATAAAATTTGAACTAGATATTAATTTAATTTTTTTAATAATTTCTGACTTAATTAATATTAAACCATTAAAATCTACATTTGGAAGATTGAATATTATGCCTAATATCTTTCTATATATAAAAGATATTAAAACTCTTACTCTTGGTCTACCAATCATACTTTTTCTTTGGTAAACTATGAGATCCTTACTTTCATCCAGGATAAAGTCTTTTAAAAACTCTGTTACTTTAGCCTCACCATCACCAGGAATATATAAACAATATTTTCTAGTAGCTAAATGATATCCTTTTATTAAAGAGTTACACCAACCTAAATTTTGATCATTTGAAAAAACTTTAATACTTTTACTTTCTAAATTTTTAGAATTTGAAATTTGTTTTTTAAGAATTTCTATAGAGTTATCAGTAGAACAGTCATCAATAAAAATATATTCAGTTATAATTTCTTTTTTTATATTTTCAAATTGATCTAAGTCTTTAACTAAATCTGCTAGCTCATTTTCTTCGTTAAAAAAAGGAACAATTAAAGAAATCATTTAATACTAAGAAACTAAATCTTTTATATCATCTTGCGGCCAGAGCATTACTTCATCAAATGATAATTTTTTATGTATAATTTTCTTGTTTATATGAATTTTTGATACTAAATTTATTATATCTTTTGTATTTTTATAATAATCTTTGGCTAGTGAAGGAGCTGATGGTGATGGCTCTTTTTTTGGCGATAAGTAATGAAAGTTTTGTTTTCTCTTATTATTGATTTTTAAGATTGATGATACGCCACTTAAGATTCCAAATTCAAATGGTGCACTATCAAAAAAAATAATTTCTTTATATTCTTTTGCTATGTTTATTGCTTTCTTTTGAATCCTATCTTTAAATGGAAAAAAAGAAAAATTTAAAACATCAACAAAAATTCCTTTTTCCTTTAAATATTTTTTTGCTTTTAAAGAGTCTATCAAGCCATCACCGTAAGTGATAATCAGGTATTTTTTACTACTATTTTTATTTTTGTATATTTTGTGTTGTTCAATTTTTTTTGTTTCTATCTTACTAAAACTTTCTTTTACCTGAGTTAAATATCTGTGCTCTAAGATTACCGAAGGATGATTTTGTCTATTCGAAGATATTACATGCTGATATGCTTCCTGAGGAGTGGATGGAATATATACATCTAAACCATATGATTGCATAAAAATGGAATGGTAATTCGCTGTATGTTGAGGTCCATTTCCCCACTGTCTTCCTATTTGGATTCTAAAAGTAACGGGACAGGGATATTTTCCACCAAACATATATTCCCATCTGCCTGCCTGAGTAAGTATTTGATCAAAAGCTAATAAAGCAAATTCAACTCTTCCAAAAACAATTTGCGGCTTAAAACCTCTTGTAGCAAGACCAACACCAAGTCCCGAACTTGCTAATTCAGATACGGGTGTTTCAAAAACTTGTGATGAAAACTTTTCATATATTTTTGACCCTACATTGGTTACTTCAAGACCAAAAACTAAATTCTTTTTATTTTTTGATAAAATTTTTATAGTTCCTTCTTCAATAGCATCTGAAAAATTTATCAAATTTTCCTCACAGGTATTTTTTTAAATATAAAATCGAATTTTTGAGATATTTTTAAAATTTTATTTTTCTTAATCTTATCTAATTCATTAACCTTAAAATATTTTTTTTCAATAATGTATTGTTTTAAAATATTAATTGGATCTTTATTTCTAATTTGAAGATATTCATTCTTATGTCTATATGAAGACTTTTGATCATCAATAGATATTGCAGCACCACTATGTTTTGAAAATCTTATACAATCAGCGTGCAATATTCCTACTTTATTTTTTTCAATAATATTTTTTCTTAATGATTTGGTGGCTTGAAGAACTTTTACAAAATCTTGTCCATCTACTCTCTCATATAAACTTTGCATTCCTTCATTAAAAATTTTTTTAAAATTATAATTTTTAACTTTTCTTTTGTCATGTGAACTCTCGACAGCATATTTGTTATCCTCTAAAACAACCAGTAATGGTAACTTGTAAAGACCAGCCATATTTATGGTTTCATAAAATGATCCTTCCTCAGCTGCTCCATCACCAACAAAAACTACTACAATGTTATTTGTTCTATTCAATTTTTCAGCCATTGCCATGCCACTAGCAATTGAAATAGCTGATCCTAAAATTGGAATTGAACCCATAAAATTGACTTTTTTATCCAACATATGCATTGAACCTCCATAGCCCTTACAACATCCCCCCTCGTCCCCAAAAATCTCCATTATCATTTTTTCCTCATTACCATTTTTTGCTAAATAATGAGCATGAGATCTGTGATTTCCTAAAAATAAATCATTAGGTTTAGTTCCCATTGCAACACCTGTGGCGCATGCCTCTTGCCCAACTGACAGATGAAGAAAAGACCAAATCTTATTCTCTCTTGATTTTTGAGCAATTTTTTCTTCAATTACCCTTATAGTAATAACTTTTTTAAATGCATCAAGTAATGTTTTTTTATTTATCTTTTGAAATCGATGCATACTCTTATTTCTTTACCTTTTTTTATTAGATCAATTCCTTTATTTATATTCTTTAATGAAATTGTGTTAGTAATTAATTTATTAAATTTTTTATAATTCTTAACTAATAAATTATAAATAATATTCATATGTAAACTTGGTTGAAAAAGTCCCCCATCTGAAGAGAAAATTTTGATATTATCATTTGGTGGATTAAATAATCTTATTGGGTCGAAAATTTTTAATGTACTATTTTTTTTTGGTTGACCTACTAATATTAATCTTCCATTTTTTTCAGTAGAATCAAATCCTTTATTAATTGCTTCTGTAGATCCAGTAGTATCAATTACTAATGAAAAAGTATTCTTCAAGTTAATGAATTTGTTATATTGAATAAATTTAATACCCAAGTCTTTTAAAAGATTTTGCTTGGATTTAAATTTATCTACTAATAGAATGGTCTTACATCCAAGTATTTTAGCAATAAGCCCTGTTGTTACACCTAATCCACCAGCTCCAAGTATTAACAAAGTATCATCTTTTTTAAGTTTTGCTTCATTAACTAAAAGACCCCAAGATGTTGGTATTGCACAACCCAACAAAGGCATTAATTTTTTTAATTTTTTTAAAGGTTTAATTTTCGTTAATCTATTTTCAGATACCACAGAATATTCTTGAAAAGTTGTAACTTGACCAGCATTAATACTACCTAAGCTACTATTGTATTTTGCTCCAGACGCATTAATCCCTTTTCCTTTTCTCCAGTGCATAATAACGTGGTCGTTAACTTTGACATTTTTTACAAACTTGTTTTTACTAACAACGACTCCATAACCTTCATGCCCCATGCAGTGAGGTAGCCATTTATCCTTACCTTTTCGACCCTCTATCTCACCTATTTGAGCTCCACAGATAGAAGCAGAATAAATTTTTACTAAAACTTGTCCCTTTTCTAATTTTTTAGGATTCTCAATATCTATTATCTTTAAATCGTTATTTTGCTTAATAAGAATTGCAGACTTAAATTTATTATCTAACATAGTTTATTTTAAAAAATATTGAATAGACTTTAACAAGAACTCTTTGTTTACATACTTAGAATTACCCATACTTTCTACTGAACTAGCAGCAGCTAAAGACGCAAAGAACATACTTAACTCTGGATCAAATTTATTATAATCACAAATTGAGAATATTGCTAAAAAAGCATCCCCAGCACCAACTTTATCAATTATTTTATTAGAAAAAGCTGGGGTGTTTATAAAGGATTTTTTTCTTTTGTCATAATAAATTGCACCATTAGCGCCTCTAGTGACAACAATACCCTTTAAATTAGTTAATGCAGAATATTTTTTCATCAAAATTTTAATGTCTGATTTTTTATCCTTATATTCATGTCTCAGCTCACTTTCATTAACAATAAGAGTGTTAAAATTATTGTAATTCTTAAACGAATGATAACCTATGTTAGATGCATTTAATTGTGCATTTAAATAAATATGATTATATTTTTTACAAATTTTTTTAACTATCTTTGAGTTTATAAATCCGTGTCCATAATCTGATAAAATGACTAAATCATTTTTGTCAAACTTTTTATTAAACAAAATTTTATTAAGTTTTTCATTTTCTGAATGGTATAAATCTCTATCATTTATCGAATAAATACCTAATAATTTTTGATTAGTTAATTTATCAACAATTCTTTTCTTAATAATTGTTGGAGAATTTTTTTTTGTGATAAAATTAAAATTTATCTTTTTTCCTATTTTGTTTTTAATAAAATTATATAAAGAAGGTTTTTCTCCCAAGAGAGTTATGACATTAACAGGATAAGAAAAGCCTTCTAGATGCTTTGCGATTGCAATTACTCCTCCTAAATACTTTTCATTATATAAATCTTTAATAACTAAATGTGGTTCTTTTCCAGACTTACCTATAGATTCACTGAATATATAATCATCTACAATTGTTTCTCCAATAGTTATTATTCTATTATTAGAAAATTTATCGATTTTTTCTTTAATTTGTAAAAATGAATATTTATTTGTTATTCTTTTTTTATATTCTTGTTGTTCTTTGTTAAAAACTGTAAAAAAATTGTTTAATAAATTGCTTGAGCTACTTACTTCGTCTGAGGTATAAACAATTTTACCTTTGAATTTTTTAACTAAAGTTATTTCTTTATATATATTTTTGGTTATATCCTCTTTGTTTTCTTTATAATCTGGTCCTTTTACATAAAATGATGGTTTAAATTTTTCAATAACATTTTCTGCAGTCAAATTATTATTTAGATAAACATAATCAACTACTTCCAATGCTTGGATCATCTTAATTCTTTTTTTTTCTTCAAAATACGGTCTGCCTGGTCCTTTATTGACAAACTTATCAGATGTAATTGAAATAATTAAAATATCTCCTAATTTTTTTGCAGACTCAAAGTAATCTAAATGTCCCGTGTGCAATAAGTCAAAAACTCCATGACATAAAACAATTTTTTTTTTTTTAATTCTATTTTTTATTCTACTAAGGTTCGATTGATTAATTAATTTATTTTGCATTCTTAGATTATTTTAAAAATTTAAACCAACTTTTTGTCTCTTTTTTGATTTCAGATTTTGTCCAAAGTGGTGCCTCTTTCCAATAATCAATATTTTTTATTAATTCTTTAATTCCATCTTTAAAATTTATTTTTGGAGTCCATTTTAAGATTTTTTTTGCTTTTGTTATTTTTGCGTGTGTAATTAGTGGCTCACCAGGTCTTTTAGGAATATTTATATATTTGCTACTTAATAATTTAACTAAATCGATAATCTTTATTGGTTTTGAAGATCCTATATTTAGAACAAAATTTTTTTTATTTTTTAAATTCATAGATTTTATTAGAGCTGAAACAACGTCTCTAACATCTATAAAATCTCTTTTTTGCTGACCACTTCCAACAACTGTTAAGTTTTTATTTGACAATTTTTGTTTTAAAAAAACTCCCATCACTGCTCCATAAGAACCTGATGTCCTTGATCTTATTCCATAGACATTAAATAGTCTTAAGGAAATATAATTAATTTTATAAACTCGTGCCCAATGCTGTATTGTTAGCTCTCCAATATATTTTGAAAAAGCATATGGATATCTTGTATCTATTTTATCAAATTCAACAGTTGGATAAGTTTTTGGTATTCCAAAACATGATGAGGATGCCGTGTATATAATTTTTTTAACTTTATTAAATCTCATAGCTTCTAAAATATTAATTGTTCCCATAATATTTGTTTCACAATATGGTTTTGGATTATCAATAGATGGAACAATATCTGCTATGGCAGCTAAATGAAATACACATTCAATATCTTTAAAATTTATATCATTTTTTTTTATGTGGTTAATATCTTTTTTTACAATTTTTAATTTTTTGTTTTTAATTAAATGAGTGATATTTTTTCTTGAGCCATCCTCAAAAAAATCTATCAAAACTACTTTTTTAATTTTTTTTTGCTTAAGAAGTTCTTCAACTAAATGACTGCCAATAAAACCTGCTCCTCCTGTAACTAAAATTTTCATATTAGGCTTTTTAAAATTATATGCCCAATAATTAACTGAAAGTCCTCAGAAATTTGCATGTCATTGATATCTATATGAATATTATTTTTAACAAGTTTTTTACATTTTCCACCATTGAATCCCAATATTGCAAAAGTTTCCATTTTTTTTAATTTTGCAACTTTTATTGCTTCAATTAAATTCTCTGAGTTTCCGCTTCCTGATAAAAGTAATAATAAGTCATTTTTTTTTGCTTTATTTTCTAGTTGTTTGGAAAAAATATATTTATAACCTACATCATTAGATATACATGTTATTATAGCATTATTAGATGTGAGTGCCTCTACATCTATCATCTTTTTTTTTGATGATTTTGTAAAAATAAAGTCATTTGCAATATGAATTGCATTTGCTGCACTACCACCATTCCCACATATAAACAATTTATTATTATTTTTTTTTACTTTATCTATTTTTTTAATGAGAAGATTAATTTTTTCTATAGGAACATTTTTTATAGTATCATTAAGTTTGACTAGATAATTTTGAGCTAATTGTTTCATAATTATTTTTAATTTTTTTTTATATAATTTAATTTAAGTTTTTTAAACAATTGTTGTCCCCAATTCTTATCAAAATTCAAGTTTTTATCATCTACAAATAAATCATAAGTTGGTTTACCCATAATAAGCCTATCGTAATTAAGTCCCCACTTTTTTAATTGATTTGAAGTTAACTTAAAACCTTTTTTAAATGCCAATTGTGAGTTTTCATTTGATCTGCCCATAAATCTTGCTGTAAAAATTTTGATTATATAACCTTTATTTTTTAAGTAATTTATTGCTTTAATATTTTTTTTAATTGGATTGCTATTTGTATAATTGTTAGCTTTGGTTCTACAAATAACACCATCTAAATCAAAACAAAGAATTTTTTTTTTCATATATCGTTTTGATAGCACTAATTGTTAGTTTAATACAAAAGAATTATTGCTATTTTTAGAAATATGTACCAGAACTTATTTTTTTAATAAAAGGTTCTCTACTTGTTCCAAAATAAAATGTCCAACAAAAATATGACACTCCTGCACTCTTGATGTGACAGAGCTAGGCATGAGCAGTTTGTGATCACAAAACTTTAAACACTTTCCGCCATCACCTCCCAATAAACCAATAGAATTTATTTTTTTTTTTCTTGCCATCTTTAGAACTTTATAAATATTTTGAGAATTACCTGAGGTTGAAATTACAAAAAGTATATCTTTTGAGTTGGCAATTGCCTCAAATGGTCTTACAAATATATCATCAAAACTGTAATCATTACCACAAGCTGTTATTGTTGATGTATCTTGAGCAAGTGTCAATGCGGGTATTGGAGATCTGTTTATTTTTGGTCTTAATCTGACTAAGAATTCTGCCGCTAAATGTTGGGCATCTGCTGCAGATCCACCATTTCCACAAAATAATATTTTACCACCTTGTTTTAAAGATCTAAAAATTACCTTGATAGTTTTATCTATATCTTTGTAAATATTAATTAATTTTATATGTGTGTTTATATTATCAGATAATTGATTTTTAAAATTATCTTTTAAGTACATTATTTAATATGTGCTCTGAGTTTTTTTGCTATTATTTTTTCTTCTTCAGTTATGTACCCAATTTTAGACTCACCAAGTGCTACAGTCATTTTCTTTATGCTATCTGTTAGGTTTTTCATTCCAGAAAATTCTAGTGATGCAGATTGATCTGAGCCATACATAGATCTATCTAATGTTATGTGCCTCTCTAAAGAAGATATTTCAAGCATCGATGCTGCTAAAGAAACTGATACACCATTTTCATGACCGCTATATCCAACCTTACAATTAAACATTTTTTTTAAAGCATTGATTGTCTTCAAATTTGCATCTTCTGGATTCATTGGGTAAGTTGAAACACAATGCATTAACTCAAACGAGCAATCATTTGCTCTAAATACATCTACAGCCTGATTGATATCATTAATAGTGGACATTCCTGTTGAGATAAATGTGTGTTTTTTTTGTTTTGCCACTTCTATTAAAAAATTCTTATCTGTAATCATAGCTGATGCAATTTTATTAAATTTTAATTCAAATTTATTTAAAAAAATCAAACTTTCTAAGTCCCAAGCAGATGCAAACCAATCAATTTTTTTTGTCCTACAATAACTATCTATAGTTTTATAATCATCTTCAGAAAACTCTAATCCTTCTTTTTGTTCTCTATTAGTTTTACCCCAAGGACTATCTCTCTTCGCGTCTAAAGCTTCTTTAGTATAAACTTTATGCAAAGTTCTTTTTTGAAATTTTACAGCATCAAAATCTGCTATCTTAGCATTATCAATAAGTTTTTTTGCAATTTCTAAATCACCATTATGATTAATTCCAATTTCTGCAATTAAATATATATTATTTATCATTGAAATAATTATAAACCATAATTTTAAAAAAGAAATGAAACAATTAATTAAGCTGAATTACCAAATAGATCTACCACCATCCATAATTAAGTTATGTCCATTCATATAACTTGATTCCTTTGAGCAAAGAAATTTAATAGCTCCTTTATACTCATCTATTTTAGCTAATCTTTTAATTGGTATTTGGCTGCTAATTTTATTAAGAAAACTTTTATTTTGACCTTGATTAACTGCTCCAGGCGAAAGACAATTACATCTAATATTGTTTTCAGCCCAATAAGTTGCAAGATATTTAGTTAATCCAACAATTCCGTGTTTTATTACAGAGTATGTGACTGGTTTTACAGGTTTTATTTTTTTACTTTTGATTGAATAAATTTTTTGATTAGGTGCTATCACTGATAATTCTGAGCCAATATTTATAATTATACCTTTTATTTTTTGTTTAAACATTTCATATCCAAAAAATCTGGCACATAGCATGGGACCAGTAAGACCCACATCTAATTCTTTTCTCCACATCTTTAATGAATAATTTTCTATTCTGGTCGAATTGCTAAAATTATTTTTGCTTTTAAACTTATGGTCAATAATTGCATTATTTATCAAGATATCAATAATAATACTTTTCTTTTTTAATTTAAGAATCAAGTTTTTAATAGATTTTTCCGATGTAACATCTAGGATTTCAGCAAATATATTTGATTTTTCAAAATTTTTTTCTAATTTTTTTTTTAAAATATTTAAAGATTTTTGATTGAGGTCAGTAACAATAACATTTTGACCTTGTTCCAGTAAAGCTTCTGCATGCATATAACCTAAAAGACCACCTGCACCAGTAATTAAAGAATATTTCTTAAATTTCATTAAACTAATATAAACTTTGAAATTTTTAAAACAATAATATATTTGTATTAACTTAAATGAATAATTCTACAAAAAAAGCTGAAACTTCAAAACAAAGCAAAGGTTATCTTTCAGAGATATACTCAACTGAAAGAAGACCAATTACTGATTACCCACTAAAGCTGGTTAAATATTTAAAGGAAAAATATTTAACAAAAGAAACAAAAAACATTTCAATTTTAGATATTGGGTGTGGAAGAGGAGATGTATTAAAAGCTTTTAAACAAGTTGGGTATGAAGTGGCAGGAATAGATCTTTCAGAAGAAGCCATAGATTTATGCAAACCAATTGAGGTACGTCAAATAAATATAGAAAAAGAGGAGGATGAAAATAATTATGAAAAAAAATTTGATATTATTTTTTCTAAATCATTAATTGAACATCTAAACCAGCCTATCAAGTTTTTTGAATACTGTAAAAAAATGCTAAAAAAAGATGGTACATTAATCGTTTTAACACCTAGTTGGGTACACCACAGCTTTGGGCCTTTTTATCTAGATTTTACCCACATAACACCTTTTACCCTTCATTCTCTTCGTGATATTGGAAAATTAAGTGGATTTGAATATTCAAAAGTTGAATATTTTTATCAATTACCTTTAGTTTGGAAATTTGGTATTTTTAAACAAGTTTCTAAATTACTATCATTTTTAAAAATACCATATCTGCCAATGTATGAGGGTTTAACAAATATCAAATGGCCTAATCAAATTAATAAATATTTAAGACATTCTAACGAAGTAATGTTATTAGGAGTGTACAAATTGAAATGAATATATTTAAAGCTTATAACTTCCTAATAGAGTCTGAGGATACTGGTAGACTAAAAAAGATTTTTGCTAGATATGAGCTATTTAAAAAAACTTTAACTGTTCCAGGAGATATAGTCGAATGTGGAGTTTTTAAAGGGACTGGTCACATTTTTTGGTTAAAATTGCTTAAAATATTTGATGAGCATTCAATAAAATCAGTAATCGGCTTTGATACATTTGAAAATTTTTCTGACTCTATACTTGAATACGAAAAAAAAAGTGCAAAAAAATTTACTAAAGAGGCAAACTATACAAGTAATGTTTCTGTTAGAGAGATTAATAAAAAAATTTCTAAATTAGGTTTAATAAAAAGATCTGAATTAATAAAAGGAGATATAGTTAAAACTGCAAAAAAATATGTGGATGATAATAAGGGTTTTAAAATATCATTATTAAATTTAGATTTAGATACTTATGAGGGCACAAAATCCTCATTAAAAGCTTTTTATAAAAAAATTTCAAGAGGAGGAATTATTGTATTAGATGAATATGGAAAAAGAGGATGGGGTGAAACAGATGCTGTTGACGAATTTCTTGATGATCATAAAGAATTAGAAATTAAAACGATAGATTACTCAAATCAACCGACGGCCTATATTGTTAAAAAATTATAAAAAAATTTTATTAATCGGTTTAGGATCTATAGGCCAAAGACATTATAGAAATTTTAAAGATATAGGTAAAAATTTTAGTTTTTTTGCAATTAGAAAAATTAAAAATAGTCCTGAACTTACTAGAAATAATTTAATAAAAAATCAAAAACTTAATTTAAAAAAAAAGAGAATAAAAGAAATTAGTGAAAAAGAATCATTAAATAAAACATTTGATGTTGTTTTCATATGCAATCCATCAAGCTTACACGTCAGGTATGCGAATTTATTTGCAAGAAAAAATACTGCACTTTTTATAGAAAAACCTTTGTCTCATAATTTGGATGGAATAAAGAAACTAAAAAATAAAATTAATAAGAATAATCTCATTTGTGCAGTTGGATACCAATTAAGGTATCATAAATTTCTTCATAAAATTAAAAAAATTATAGACAAAAAATCATTAGGTAAAATAAAAAAAGTTGAAATATTTAATCAAAACTTTTTACCCAATCATCATAAATATGAAGATTATCGATCAGGGTATGCTGCAAGAGAAAAATTAGGTGGAGGGGTTTTATTATGTTTCATACATGAAATTGATTATGCAAATTTTTTATTTGGCAAACCAAAAAGTATAAAATGTATATCAGGTAAAAAAAGTAATCTTGAAATAGATGTCGAAGATTATGCAGACTTAAAATGTTTGCACACACTTGATGAACATAATTTTATTGTAAAAACTAAATTAGACTTCATAAAAAAAAAAGAAAGAAGGGAATGCAAAATATTATTTCAAAATGGAGAAATTAATTGGGATTTAAAATCAGATGAATTAAAAATTATAAATAATAAAAAAATTATAAAAAGATTAAAAAGTGATATCTCAAGAAACACATTGTTTAAAAAACAACTTGAACAATTTAACGAAAATATAAATCTAGGAAAAACCCCATTAAGCAATCTCGAAAATGGAATCTCAAGTTTAGAAGTTGTGATGCTTGCTAAAAAATCAAGTAAATTAAAAAAAAAAATTTACTGTTAATGAAAATTACTTTTCACAAAAATTAAATTATTTTTTGCTGTTTCCATAAAATTTTGACCTCTATTTGTCTCAAAAGTAAATGTTTGATTGTATTGTGCTTTTTTAATTATTTTAAAAAATTCTTTAAAATTAATTATTCCAGTTCCAAAAATAACATTATTATCATTAATGTCTCTATCTTTGAGATGGACATGATTAGTGAAATTTTTTGTTTTATTAAAGTAGGTAATTAAAGATTTATTACACCGATCTATTATAAAAATATTTCCTGTATCAAAAGTTATTTTAAATAATTCATTATTTAAATCTTTTTTTAATCTTAAAATAGTTTGTAAAGATACCTGAACTTCAAAAGAAATTTTGACTTTTTTTATGTTTGATTCTTCGATAAAATAAGAAATTTTTTTTATTAAATTTTTATAGTTTTTTTTTTCAAAAAAAACATTTTGGATTGGTAGGATAAGAGTAGAATCTGTAAAGTAAGATAATTTATTAATAATTTTATTAAAATACCTATCATAATTACTGCTCAATAAACTTGATTTAAAGACAAAATTATCACAAAGAATAATTTTTTTTAACTTTGTTTGATTAATTTTTTTTTTTAATAAAGATTGGTTTTTATTCCAGATTGGGCTGCTATCATTAAGTTTTGTTGTAAACAATTCTATATAATCTAGATTTATTTTCTTTGCCCTATCATACTCTATTTTCCAATTCTTGGGTAAAAATTGAAGAATATTTTTTTTTGACCTCGAAAGCCTACCCTGCATAATTCCAAAAAACATAATAAATTAACCGTATTTTAGATCTTGTTTGGTATCTATGTCAAGTATTGGGCGAGTGACATAAGAAAGAATTTTATTTCCATAAATTCTTTTTGATTTTAAGATATAGCTAGTTTTTAAAATATCAATGTAACCATTTGGCAAATATGTTTCAGGATAATCTTGTCTTGGTTTACTGTGGTATTCTCCTTTATATTTTTTATTAAAAAAACCAGTTAGAAAATTTTTTTTTATTTGAAATAATTTTTGTGGTGGTTGTGAAAAATTACTCACAGATCTCATTGATGTAGATTTATTTTTATTTTTTAAGAACCATCTAATTCCCTCTTCAAGAATTTTTAATTCTCGATTAGGACTCGTTGCCCTTAAATGAATTATAAAATCTGGATAATATTTTTCAATACTTATTAAATAATCTATTGCATGATGAATCCATTCAGAATCGTTGGAATTATCTTTTGAAAATTTTTGTGGCCTTAAAAATGGCACTTCTGCACCAATTTTTCTAGAAATTTCAGCATATTTTTTTGAGTCTGTGGACACTATTACTCTATCAATCAATTTAGACCTTAAGGCAATTTTGATTGAATGATAAATTAATGGCTTGTTTCTATACATTATAATGTTTTTATCTTTGATTGATTTTGAACCAGATCTTGCTGGAATGATGGCAACAATATTCATAAATCTTTATAAAAAGCTCTTATTTGTTGTTCCATCAAAATAAATTGTTGATCCAGAAATATATTTGACTTTGTTTGAAACTACATATTTTACAAAATTTCCAATATCATCTGGGTTGCCAATTTTTTGTAGTGGTAAGTTTTTTTCGAATTCTTTAAGATTATTAACTAATTTTTTAATTCGATTTGTTTTAAATGGTCCAGGTGCAAGTGAGATTGTAGATATATTTTTTTTGCATAACTCATAAGTTAATGATTTTAGCAAAGACGTAAACGCTATTCTTAACGATGTGGAAATCATTAAATTATTACTTGGTTCTTTAATTAATGCAGTTGATATATAGAAAATATACCCTCCTTTTCGTATTTTGATTTTATGTAAGATATTTACATAACCTAAGAATAATTGATTAAAATATTTTATCCATAATTCATTTGTAATTTCATCAAATTTTAAATTTGGTGGACCACCTGAATTTAAAACAATTATATCAACAATAGGGTTTTTTTTACAAAAACTATCAACTGATTTAAGATCAGATGTATCTACATCTTTTGAGGAGCATTTTACTACTTCTTTAATTGATAATTTTTCTAATTTTTTTGCAATATTTGCACCTAGGCCCTTACTTCCTCCCAGAACAATTGCTTTTTTAAAAAGATACTTTCTCATCATTAATTGTTTTTATATGTTTATTTCTTTTATTTTTTGATCCAAGTAAATTATTACATTCATTAATTATTTCTTTAAATTGTTTTAATCTTTTAAAACTATATGCATGTTTATCATCTGGATAAAATCTTTTGTTGGTGTCCATACTTTTTATATATATAAAAAAATATTCAATATCACTATTTAATAATATAATTAAGGGTAAATAATTTTTGTAATGATGTCCATAGGCAACATTGGGATGAAAACTTTTTAATAATTCTATTCTTTTTAAGTTCTGATCTATTGCATCATAAGAAAGGCTTGTATGTATTAGCCTAAGGTTTTTTTTTTTTTCATTTTTGAAATTTGAAACACATTTCTTTATCTGGCTATTACTTGCAGTTCCACAAGATATAAAAATTGGTTTGTTAAATTTGCTAATAAAATTAATTAATTTTTTATCATTCAAAGAAATGCTTAAAATTTTGTAAAAATCAAAATTAAGCATAGCTATTTCATTACAGCTATTGATGTCTGTAACTGCTAAACCAATTTTTTTTTTTTGTTTATGAGTTTTTTTAATTAGAAATTTATAATGATCTAATGGTAATTTAAATTTGAATTTTTTGTAAAACTTTTCCTTTTGAATTTGGTAAGTCAAATATTTAAAATCAGATTTTAAAAAAAATTCTAAATAACGTTTAGACTCACTAACTTTACCAAAATGATTGAGCCCAACTTCTAATATTAAGTTCATTTAATAAGTTTAAACTACTTTTTTTTTAATTAACAAATGAATTTGAATAATTATTAATTTTTGATGTGTTTGTTTATTTTTAAAATATAATATCTAATGTTAATAAAAAAATTTTTCAGTGCATAAATCAAGCCAATTGAGCTATTAGTACTG
>TARA_B110000027_G_scaffold132906_1_pt1 | contig 22694 bp, 33 predicted proteins | sample TARA_B110000027 | Tara Oceans TARA_B110000027 (sample SAMEA4397101) | marine metagenome | biome: Polar Biome; feature: [SRF] surface water layer (ENVO:00010504); material: water (ENVO:00002006), including particulate matter (ENVO:01000060) such as... | depth 5 m
CCGCCAGCGTTCATCCTGAGCCAGGATCAAACTCTCCATGGTATTCTATGTATTTCTTGTTTGAAAATTAAACTTTTAATCTGAACAAATAATACTTTAGTTAGCGCTTATTTGTCAAGACTATTTACCGAAGTTGTCTGAATTAAGATATTATTTAATTTTTAAAACCCTCGCCGAGGCAGTCTTTACTATACGTTTATTACATATAATAAAGCTTTGCATTTTTTAGTATTAAAAATTACAATTAAGATTTTAAAGATAGAAATTAAATAATTTTTTATGTATTCTTTAAGTAAGAGTAAAAATTAAACCGATAAACTATGAGTTTACTAATTATTGGGGGAACTGGAACGTTAGGTCGTCAAATTGTAAAACAAGCACTAAATGAAGGATATCAAGTAAGATGTTTTACAAGAAATTTACGCCGTGCAACATTTTTAAAAGATTGGGGAGCTGAATTAGTATATGGTGATTTATCATTACCCGAAACTATACCCCCTGCTTTAAAAGGTATCTCTTTAGTTATCGATGCTGCCACTGTTAGGCCGACTGATAACTATAATTCCGAATTAATTGATTGGAAAGGTAAACTAGCGCTTATCGAAGCAGCGAAACTTGCAAAAATTAAAAAATTTATCTTCTTTTCTGTTTTAGGGGCAGCAGCTAATGATGCAATCCCATTAGTTGATTTAAAATTAAAAATCGCAAAAGTACTCGAACAATCTGCTATATCTTGTACTATTTTTAAATGTTCCGGCTTTTTTCAAGGGATTATTAATCAATACGCAATTCCAGTTTTAGAAAATAAAACCGTTTGGCTTTTAGGTAATTCGAATCCAATTGCCTATTTAGATACGCAGGATGCGGCAAGTGCCGTAGTTAAAAACTTGGTGGACTTTGAGCCAGGTACAAAGACTTTATCTTTAATTGGGAAGAAATTTTGGACATCTGAAGAGGTAGTTGGATTATGTGAACGTTTGTCTGGTAAAGAGGCAAAAGTATTATACATACCAAATATCATACTAAGTAGTTTAAGAAGATTTTTCCGATTCTTTGAATTTACATGGAATATTTCTGACCGACTACAATTTTCAGAGTTACTTATTAATTCTAAGGAAGTTTTGAAAACTACTCCCGAAGTTGTTTGGTCAACAGAACGTTTAGGTTTAGAAAATTACTTACAGGATTACTTCGGAAAAATAATGAAAAAACTAAAGGAAACAAATTACCAACAGTCAAAAAGTAATGAAATTTCTTTTCTATAGCTAGTACAAAATATTTGTACATATAGTAATTGTAATATTCATGTTGTTCATTTGAGGTGTTCTAATAATTGGAGGGTTTAGATCCAAAATAGCATTAAGATATCTTATAATTATCGCTTTAATTGATCTGTTATATTTGAATATATTAGCGCCAGTAAAACTTTCTTTTCAACAAGGTTTTCTTATAGCCTTTGAAGTTGTAGAGATATTTAACGAGAGGGACATCGACATAGCGACTATATCTCCTCATTAATTCGATCCGCTAAGCGAGTTAAATATAGTTGCTGTAAAACAAGTCTTCAAAGAAAATGGTTCTTGTTTTCTGCCAGAGATTTATTGAACCATTTACAAATAATTTATTAACTTGACGAAATTATAGATTTATTGTAATTTCTATTCATAGAAGTTACATAAGGGGTTGTAGTTCAATTGGTTAGAGCACCGCCCTGTCACGGCGGAAGTTGCGGGTTCGAGTCCCGTCAGCCCCGATTCCTTGTGTTATAATTCTTTAACTAATTTTCTAAATTTAATTTGAGAACATAATTAATCTCCACCAAAGTTAATTCCTTCTCCAAATATTTAATCAGTAAGTGCTTTTCTTTTTGATTCACTTCGAAATCTTCACCAGATTCCAAGTTATTTCTGTAGGTTAAACTAAGGCTTTCTACTAGAGATTTTATGTCTTGTCCATCATTTTTACGCTAATATTCTTGGGCAAGATTGATACAATCCGACATAAGACTCATCTATTAGCATTGGCCTTGGTTCACCCAATTTACTTTCTCCAACAGATTCAATGAATAGATCGCGCAATTCCACATAAGAATCCACTGAACTACAACTCTCCAAAAAAGAGACTAAACACATGATAGTGAACCCCTCAGAGAGAGACGTCTCGCAGAAATGTGATCCTTCCGTGTTATAGAAACTCTACTGCCCAGTACCGTTTTTAAGTAGGTAGCTTGTACCAAGCTACAAGTCCCACCGTTAGGATTATCTCGTAAATCAAATTCTCGAACAAGGTTTAAAAATTCATATACTAATTTCATTATGTCTGGTTTATCTCCTTTTCGTGTTAATTCTACGGTAAATTTAACTTCAGGCTTTTGTTGTTGCTACTCCTTAGAAAAGCTAGCCACCAATGGTCGTGCTCCATTTACTTCTAGGGATTGTGCTTCTCTAAATAATTTGCTCGAATTTTTGTATCCTTAATATTCAAAAAAAAATTCTTCATCTATGCTTTCATTATAGATGAAGAATTTTTCTAGCTTAACGTGAAGTATTAAGATGATCTGACTTAATAACTTTTAATTTCTACATCAACACCCGCTGAAAGATCAATCTTTCTTAAATTATCCATCGTCTGTTCGGATGGTGAGTACAAATCAATCAAACGTTTGTGAGTTCTGATTTCAAAATGTTCTCGCGCGTCTTTGTTAACGTGTGGAGAACGTAAAACGCAATAAATTCGACGTTTTGTTGGTAAGGGTATTGGACCGACTACTTTTGTTCCACTATTATTTATTACATCAATAATTTTGCTACATGATTCGTCTAAAATATTTGAGTCATAAGCTTTAAGTCCAATACGTAGTTTTTCGGGTCTATATAAATTCATTTAATTTTTCTAATTACTCTAGAATTTTTGATACCACACCAGCGCCAACTGTTCGGCCACCCTCTCTGATTGCAAAACGCATCCCTTGTTCAATAGCAATTGGGTTAATTAATTCCGCAGTCATTTTAATACGATCACCAGGCATTACCATTTCAGCGATACTACCATCATCACCAGTGAATTGAACAATTGTACCTGTTACATCTGTTGTACGAACATAAAATTGTGGGCGGTAACCAGTAAAAAATGGAGTATGACGTCCACCCTCTTCTTTGTTTAAGATATATACTTCCGACTCAAACTTTTTATGTGGAGTGATTGAACCAGGAAGAGCTAATACCATACCACGTTCAATTTCGGTTTTCTGAATACCTCGAATTAAAATACCAACATTATCACCCGCCATCCCTTGTTCTAAAGTTTTCTGGAACATCTCAATTCCAGTTACAGTTGTTGTTTTCGTATCTTTTAAACCGACTAATTCCACTGAGTCCCCTACTGAAACCATACCACGTTCAATTCTACCAGTCGCTACGGTACCACGACCAGTAATTGAGAAAACATCTTCAATGGCCATTAAGAATGTTTTTTCTGTATCACGTTCAGGTGTTGGAATATAGTTATCAATTGCTTCCATTAGATCGTAAATTAGATCTACCCACTTATCTTCCCCACGTTCTTTAGGTCCGCCTTCAACTGCTTGTAAGGCAAGTAAAGCTGATCCTGAAACAAATGGAATATCATCACCAGGAAAGTCATAGCTCTCTAGAAGCTCTTGTACTTCTAATTGTACTAATTCTAGTAATTCTTCATCGTCTACTTGATCAGCTTTGTTTAAAAACACAACTAAATACGGAACACCAACTTGTTTAGCAAGTAAAATATGTTCTCTAGTTTGTGGCATTGGACCATCTGCGGCTGAAACAACTAGGATCCCACCATCCATTTGTGCTGCACCCGTAATCATATTTTTAACATAATCTGCGTGCCCAGGACAATCTACATGTGCATAATGACGAGTAGCTGTTTCATATTCAACGTGCGCTGTATTAATTGTAATACCACGAGCTTTTTCTTCGGGTGCCGAATCAATTTCGTCAAACTTTTTTGCTTGCTTATCGTTATGGATCGCTAAAGTCGCTGAAATAGCTGCTGTTAATGTTGTTTTCCCATGGTCAACGTGACCAATTGTTCCAATGTTAATATGTGGCTTAGATCTTTCAAATTTTTCGCGTGCCATAATTTATTTAACGTTAATTTAAACTTAAATAGGTTTCTATTCTTCTTTTTGAAAATACTTTTGGCGAAAGGATAAAAATTATCTATCCTAAATTAATACTTAAAATGGGCAAATGCCTTATTTGCTTCAGCCATTTTATGTGTCTGCTCTTTTCTTCTTATTGCGTTTCCTGCTTCTTTTGCTGCGTCCATGACTTCATTTGCTAATTTTGAAGACATACTTTTCCCTGAACGTCCACGTGCAAACTCTGTAATCCATTTAAGGGAAACATTCGTCCCTCGATAAGCGCGTATCTCAATTGGTACTTGGTACGTAGATCCCCCAACACGACGTGCTTTTACTTCAACTTGGGGAGTTACGTTTTTAACTGCTTTTTCTAAAACTAAAACAGGGTTTTCTTCAGTTTTTGCCGCAATAACTTCAAGTGCTTGATAAACAATACGTTGGGCTAACGATTTCTTTCCAGATTGCAAGATACGTGAGACTAATAACGTGACTAATCGACTGTTATAAATAGGATCCGGTTGTGCTAAAATGCGTTGTGCTCTATTTCTTCGTGACATAAGTTTTCTTAACTCAATGCAAAGTTATATAAGTTATATAGATTATTAATTTTTTGGCTTTTTACCACCATATTTTGATCTACTTTGTTTTCTATCTTTTACACCAGCAGCATCTAACGTTCCTCTTACTACATGGTAACGACAACCAGGTAAATCTTTTACACGACCTCCCCTTACTAGAACAACAGAGTGCTCTTGAATATTATGTCCAATTCCTGGGATATATGCTGTAACTTCAAACCCTGAAGTTAATCTAACACGAGCAACTTTACGTAATGCAGAATTTGGCTTTTTTGGTGTTGTTGTATATACACGAGTACAAACTCCACGACGTTGAGGACAAGATTGAAGAGCTGGTGATTTCGTTTTCTTTTTATTAACAGTACGTTCAAATCGAACTAATTGTTGTATTGTAGGCATATAAATAATAATTCTTATGTTTGATTCTCTATTCCATACTTACGCATAAAGCGTTCAACCCGTCCTTCTGTATCAAGAATTTTCTGGGAACCCGTATAAAATGGGTGGTTACCCGACCAAATATCAACATTTAATCTAGGTTTCGTTGACCCCACTTTCATTATTAGTTGTCCATCACAATAAACTTTTGCGTTAGGATACCATTGAGGGTGAATATTAGGTTTAACCATTTTTTGTTAAATGTAATATGTTTAAAATTATTATCGTTTAGAAAATTGTGGGGCTTTTCTGGCCTTGCGTAAACCATATTTCTTTCTCTCTTTACAACGAGCATCTCGAGTTAAATAACCGGCTGTTTTTAAAGAGTTGCGATTGTCCGCTGAAATATAACATAATGCTCGTGCAACGCCTAATTTAATCGCATCGGCTTGACCTTTTATACCACCTCCATGTGTATTTACATAAATGTCGTATGTATTCTCTAAACCAAGTTTTATTAAAGGCGCTTTTGATGCACTAATATATTGAGAATTAAATTGTAAATAAAGTTCTCCTGGCTTATGGTTTACCACCATAGACCCACTACCTGGAACAAGAATAACTTTTGCTACGGAAGTTTTTCGACGTCCAATACCAAAATATGCTGCTTGTAGATCTGAAGTCATAAGAGACATAAATTCGTTCTATTATTACTATGATTTTTATTTAGAGATAGAATCTGGTTCAAAGATTATTCCTAATTGGTATTAATCTTATCTTTTTACAGTCGTTAGAATAAATATCGTATTATAAATCTTTACCAAATTTTGTTTTTAAACTTAAACAAACTTCATCAGCTGACTTTTGCCCAAAATTTTTAAATTCAAGTAAATCTTCTTGAGAATACTTTAATAGGTCAGGTAAAGTATGAATACTTGCTCGCTTTAAACAATTGTAAGCACGAACAGATAATTCAAGTTCTTCAATCATAACATTATCAAATTCTGAATTATTGTCCTGATTTTTATTTAATATATTATTATCAACTATTGGACTTAGTTGTTTTGGTAAATCACTAACCTGTAATGACTTAAATATATTTTGCAAAAGTTCAGAAGCGCTGCTTAATGCTTCCATTGGATTTATACTTCCATTAGTATAAACTTCAAGTATTAAGGTTTCAAGATTGGATGCAACAGTGTCGCTTGATGTTTCAATAAAAAAATTAACTTTTTTTACTGGCATATAAACGGCGTCTATTGGTAAAAATCCATCCGATAATTGATTCTTAGTATTCAAGGTGTAACCTTCTCCAGATTGAATAAGAAATTCCATTTCAACGGTTTTACTAGTATTTACACTAGCAATATATTGATTAGGTTCTATTAGTTCAATTTCTGTTGGTAATTCAATATCTTTCGCTGTAATAATACCAGGGCCATGATATGTTAAACGAGACAATGTAGGTTCATCGATATTACCTTTTAAACTAATCTGTTTTAAGTTTAATAAAATATCAATAACATCTTCTTTTACATCTTGAATCGTTGAAAATTCATGACTTACATCAGCAATTCGAACTCCTGCAATTGCTAAACCCTGTAAATCAGATAATAAGACCCTTCTTAAAGCGTTTCCAATCGTTAATCCCTGGCCTTTTTTTAATGGTCCGACTGCAAATCTTGAAAAAATATTATTAACTTCTTTCGTTCGAGATTCTAAGCATTGAATTTGTAACATTACATTACTTAGTAAAAGGTTAGATTTTGTATAACGTGATGCAGAGTAACTTTAAAAAGTAAAAATGCTATACTCTACGCTTTTTTGGTGGTCTACACCCATTATGTGGAACTGGTGTAATATCTTTTATTACTAAAACTTCAAGCCCACAACCTTGTAATGCACGTATAGCTGTTTCACGTCCACTACCTGGACCACTTACAACTACTTCTGCTTGTCTCATCCCTTGATCGTAAGCTTGAGAAGCAACTTTTTCAGCTGCAGATTGGGCTGCAAAGGGAGTTCCTTTTTTTGCACCTTTAAATCCACTACCACCAGCGGAGGCCCAAAATAGAGTATTTCCCGTTTTATCTGTAATATTAACGATAGTATTGTTAAATGTGGATTTGATATGAACAACACCTGTAGCGACTGTCTTTCTTGATTTTTTATTTGAAAACCGTTTAACTTGTTTAACCATAAATTTAATTAAAACTTAATTATAGATGGACAAAAATTCGTTTTTTCCACATTAGCGAGATTTCTTCGCAACCACAACTTTAACTTTTCCTTTTCGAGTCCGTGCATTTGTACGTGTACGTTGTCCGCGTACGGGTAGACCCACCCTATGGCGGCGGCCTGCAGCAGAACCAATTTCCGTTAAACGTTTGATATTTTGTGAATAAACACGACGAAGATCACCTTCTGTTTGATAATTTTCATCAATAATTGTTCGTATACTCGTAATTTCCTCATCTGTTAAGTCGCCACAACGTGTACTTGCAGCTACCTTTGCATTTTCGACAATTTGATTTGCGCTTGTACGTCCTATTCCAAAAACGTATGTTAATCCAATGTCAACTCTCTTGTTACGCGGAAGATCTACTCCTGAAATACGTGCCATTTTATTATTGTTTTATTATTTACGTTTCATTTTTGCTCGTCCTTGTCGAACTTTTAAACGAGGATCAGTTTTACAAATAACATAAATTCGTCCACGTCTTTTTACAACTTGACAATCTTTCGATCGATTTTTTAGATTTCCTATTGAACTTACTACTTTCATAAAATGTCTTTTATTAAGCTAAATCTGTTTATTTAACTGATTACATAACTAATATTTAAGTACTCTAAATAAACTTAACGTACTTAAACTTAAAAGTCTATACTTTTTTGAATCCTTCGTAATTACGTGAAATTAAGTACCCGCGAATCTGAGCTGTTGTATCAGTAATTACCCCTACTAAAATTAATAAAGAGGTAACATTTTTAAAAAGATTAAACTGAAAAACGTTACCTAAAATAATTGGGAAAAAGGCTAAAAATGCTAAGAAGACCCCACCCATAAAGGCTAATCTACTAACCGTTTGTTTTAAATATTGAGCAGTTTGATTTCCCTGACGTATTCCAGGAATATTATACGCCATCTTAGCAAGGTTCTCAGCAATATCATTTGGTTTTAAGACCAGTAGCGAATAAAAACCACTGAAGAAAATTACAAGAACAATATTCAGTGTAAAAGAATAGGTCGTCATGAAAATAGGCATAATAGTTAAACTTTTTCCAAAGTCCGAGTTTGCAAATAACTGTATTGGATAATAAAGAAATGAAGCAATCGTTGAACTAAAAACCAGTGGCATTATTCCCCCTTGGTTTAACTTAATTGGAATATAACTATTTTTCAATTCATTGGAACCAGAATTTTGTTCCGAATAGCTTAAATTTAATTGTTTAGCTGAAACAATATTAATTTTTTTATAAGCGTCTTGAAATAAGACAATTACGAAAACAATGAATAAGTAAATTAACAGGCCTTGACCAACTAAACTAACCGTATTCAGATACGATGAGGTAGTTATTTTTTGACTTAATTCATTAAAACTATTTGGAATACTTCCAACAATATTTATAAAAATAATCATTGAAGAACCATTTCCGAGACTTTCTTCTGTAATTAATTCTGCAAACCACATTGAAAGTAGTGAACCCATAGTTAAAGAAACTATGATTTTTAAGGCCAATACTAAAGTCCAATTAAATACAACTGGTTTAACTAAAAAGAATGCAATTGCGGTACTTAGAACAATTGCCCAACCAAATGTTAGGTATCTTGTATATCGACTAATTTTTTGGCGACCAAGTTCTCCCTCTTCTTTCTGTAGTTGCTCTAAACTAGGTACTACAGATGTGAGTAATTGAATAATAATCGAAGCATTAATATAAGGTAAAATTCCTAAAGAACCGATACCTAAAAACGAACTACCTGTTAATGTTCTTGCAAATCCAAACATTGGATTTATACTAGCTCCTTGGGAAAAAATATCTAAATCAACATTTGGTACAGGAATATAGAGCCCTAGACGAACTAAAAGTAGAAGCCCTAAAATTTTTGTTAATTTTTGTTGAAGTAGATATGTTGTTTCTGAGATTTTCATTTACTGATGAAGTTGAAACAGAACAAAAGCAATTAATTGTTATATGAACGTAACAAACTTAACCCATTAATTGTTGCTCTTGCGTTGTTTAATAAATTGTTTGAACCAAGTTGTTTTGATAAAATATTCTTGATACCAGCTAATTCTAAAACTGTTCTTATCGAACTACCGGCAATAACACCCGAACCTGGTGCGGATGGTCTTAAAATAAGTTTTGCAGCACCAAATCTACCTTTTGTTGGGTGAGGGATTGAATTAGAACTTGTTAACGGAATAGAAATAACATTCTTTTTACCATCCGTTACACCTTTTCTCACTGCCGTAATAACATCTCCAGCTTTACCAACACCGACACCAACTTTACCTTGTTCGTTACCTACGACGATTACGGCGCGGAAACTCATCTTTTTTCCACCTTTAACAACTTTTGTTACACGTTGAATAGAAACAACTCGTTCTAACCATTCAGATTTCGTTTTATATGCTTTTTTAGGGCCTGCCATATATGTCTAAAATTTAAATTTTTGAATAAGATAAGTTTCTTTCTATTACTTACCTGTTTTCCCTGCCTTACGGCGAATGAATTCGCCTTCATATGCAATACCTTTACCTTTATATGGCTCTGGTGGACGAACAGAACGAATCTTTGCAGCAAATTCACCAACCGCATCTTTTTCCATACCCGAAACAACAACACTTGTTGGTGACTCTACGTTTACGGATAAGGAACCTGGTGTTACCATGCGAATTGGATGACTATAACCCATGTTTAAAACTAGGTCTTTTCCATCCATTTGTGCACGATAACCTACGCCAGTAATTTGCAATCTTTTATTAAAACCTTGCGAAACCCCTGTTACCATATTAGCGACAAGAGTTCTTGATAATCCATAAAGAGCTTGTGAAAGTTTTGTTTCTTGTGCCTTTTCTAAAAAAAGTTTCCCCTCCTGTTCATTTTGTGTACAACAAATAAGTGAAGGTAAAATGCGGGAAAGACTTCCTTTTGGCCCATCTACAACTATTTTTTGCCCGTCAATTTTAATATTAACTTTTTGAGGGACCTCTATAAATTGTTTACCGATTCGAGACATTTTTTTATAATTATTAGTTACCAAATATAACAAAGTAATTCCCCACCGATCCCTTCTTCGCGCGCTTTTTTATCTGTCATTAAGCCTTTTGAAGTTGAAACGAGAGCTGTACCAAAACCACCAAGAACCCGAGGCATTTTTTTGGCATTACTATACAGTCTTAAACCAGGCCTACTTGCGCGGGTAATTTTTTTAATAAGTGGAATCCTTTCTTTTCCAGTATATTTAAGAGATAAAAGAAGCGAACTTCTTAATCCGTTTTTTAATTCTTCAAATGATTCAATAAACCCTTCATTTAAAAGAACAACTGCAATACTACGAGTAACATTTGTAGCTGGTATTTGTACAATTTGATGCTTTGCTAAATTCGCATTACGAATTCGCGTTAACATATCTGATATAGTATCTGTCTTCATGATTTAAAAAATTCTTTATAAAAAACTAAAGTGTTTTAAATGGCATACCTAAGCCCTTTAAAAGAGCAAGTGCTTCTTCATCGGTTTTAGCCGTTGTTACAATTGCTATATCAAATCCATGGAGTTGCGTAACTTCGTCATATGAAATCTCGGGAAACATTAATTGTTCTGTTAATCCCAAATTATAATTACCACGACCATCAAAACCATTAGGATTTATTCCACGAAAATCACGAATCCGAGGTAGTACAATATTTACCAGTTTTGTTAAAAAGTTATACATTTGTTCCCGTCTCAGTGTTACGGAACCTCCAACAGGCATTTCTTCTCGAATTTTAAAACCTGCTACAGATTTTCGGGCCTTATTAATTGTTGGTTGTTGTCCAGCAATTGTAGCAATTTCTTTGAGACTATTTTCTAATTCTTTCGAATTTTTTGAAGCTTCACCTAATCCTCGATTAATAGATATCTTAACTAATTTTGGTACTTGCTCAATATTTTTGTATCCAAAATCTTTAACCATCGAAGGTATAATCTTTTCCTTATACAGGGCTTTTAAATCTTTATGCATGTTTAAATAAATTCTAAATTTTCTATAATTAAATAGAGACTAAAAACCAGGCTTAAAGTACTTCCGGTGCAAGAGAAATTATCTTTGTGAACCCTTTATCTTTTAATTCACGGGCAATTGGACCGAAAACTCGTGTCCCTCTTGGATTATTTTCTTTATTTATAATAACAGATGCATTGTCATCAAAACGTAATCTAGAACCATCTTTTCTTCGAATAGAGTACTTTGTTCGAACAATAACTGCTCGTACTACATCGGAACGTTTAACAGTTAAATTTGGTGTGGCATCTTTAACTACACCAATAATGACATCTCCAACGTAACCATAACGACGATTACTTCCAAGAACACGAATGCACATTAATTTTTTTGCACCACTATTATCTGCTACTCTTAGACAAGTTTGCGGTTGTATCATTTTTCTTTTTTTAAGTTGAGGATTTTCTTACAATATCAATTAAAACCCAGTTTTTAGTTTTACTTATCGGACGAGTTTCACGTATACGAACTGTATCACCTATTCCTGCATTAAAATCCGTATCATGAACTGCATAACGTTTAGTTCTTGTAATTACTTTACTGTAACGCTTGTGCATAATACGGTCGTTTACTGTAACAATACGTGTTTGTTTCATTTTGTCACTAACAACAATACCTATTTTCTCTTTTGTAGCCATTTTTCAGATCTTATTAAACTTTAAACGTATAAAAAAAATCATTTATAAAATAAATCGACTTTTCTAAATTAACGGCTAATAATTTTTGTTTTAATTGGAAGTTTATATGAAGCAAGCTTCAAAACTTCATAAGCCCTTTCTTGCTCTAAGCCATTGATCTCGAAAAGAACAGCGCCTGGCTTTATAACAGCTACCCAGTAATCGACAGCACCTTTACCAGCACCCATTCTTGATTCTGCTGCTCGTTCAGTAATGGGTTTGTCAGGAAATATTCGAATCCAAATTTTTCCCGTTTTACGCACGTATCGCGTAATACTACGTCTAGTTGCTTCGATTTGTCTTGATGTTAACCAAACCGGCTCTAAAGCTTGGATTCCGTATTCTCCAAAAACAACTGTACTTGCTTTAGACGTACCTTTAAGTCTTCCTCTATGTACTTTACGAAATTTCGTTCTTTTAGGAAGTAACATAAAATTTTTTCTTATCTTTGTTAAAATAATGTGCTTAGAGTATTTCTTTATTAAAGATCCAAACCTTTATACCGAGTACACCATAAATTGTATGAGCTTGTAGTGTTGCATAACTTATGTCAGCCCTTAGAGTTTGAAGTGGTACACGACCTTCTCTAACCCATTCAGCCCTAGCAATTTCAGCCCCATTTAGTCGACCAGAGACTTGTATTTTAAATCCTTTAACCCCACTTTTTTGAAGCATTTGAGTTGTTTGACGAATTGCTTTTCTAAAAGCAACACGTTTTTCAAGTTGTGTAGCTAATGATCGTGCTACTAATGAACTCTCATTTTCACTCTTGTTAATTTGTAAAACTTTAATTCGAATTTGTTTTGATTCTGTTAAAAGTTTTTTCAACTTTGACTTCAAATTTAAAATTGTCCCCTCTTCATCTGAAGCTACTGCTATAGATTTTGGTCGGGCAGCGTAGATTAGTAATTCTAATTGGTTTACTTTTCTTCTGATTTCTAACTTTGAAATTCCCGCTTTGTTATAAATTACAGCAAATTCTTTTTCAAAAAATTGGCGGATTTTATAATCTTCTTTTAAGACTTCACTAAATGCACCATAGTTAGCAAACCATGTTGAACTATGTGTTTTGTTGACACCAATTCGAAAACCGGTTGGATGTATTTTTTGTCCCACAAATTAAATATATTTCGTAAAATTATAAAAACTATGAACGTTTAAGAAGCTACAATTATCGTGATATGCGAAGTAGCCTTTTGAATTCTGTACGCTCGCCCTTGAGCTCGCGGCCGAAAACGTTTCATTGTTGGGCCCTGATTTGCAAATGCGGATTTAACAGTTAAACCAGTCTCATCAAAACCTTTATTATGTTTAGCGTTAGCAGCAGCTGAACGTAAAACCTTTATAATTGGTTCGCATGAACTATAAGGAAGAAATTCTAAAATAAGAAGAGCATCCCTATAACTTTTACCTTGGATTTGTCTTAATACTCTTCGAATTTTACTTGGTGACATCCTAATATATTTTGAAACGGCCCGAGTTTCATTTTGTTGTAACGAGATTGTCTTCATAAAGTATAAAAATTTAACGTTTTCCTTTTTTGTCTTTTTTAATATGTGATCTAAAAGTTCGGGTTGGAGAAAATTCTCCTAATTTGTGCCCAATCATCTGATCCGTTACAAAAACAGGCAAATGTTGACGTCCATTATATACAGCGAAAGTATGTCCAATCATGTTGGGTAAAATCGTTGTTGAACGCGACCATGTCTTTATAATGTCCTTTTTTCCTTCCGCATTCATAGCTTCTACTTGCTTAAGAAGATATGCTGCTACGTAGGGGCCTTTTTTTAAAGAACGTGTCATTATTTCTATTAGCGTTTATGTTAGTGTTTTGTATTAACGTCGTGATCTTAATATGTAACGACTACTAGCTTTTGTTGGTTTTCGAGTTTTAATACCTAAAGCAGGTTTACCCCATGGTGTTACAGGTTTAGGTCGTCCAATTGGTGACCTACCTTCTCCTCCACCATGTGGGTGATCAATAGGATTTTTTACAACTCCACGAACTTTAGGTCTTTTTCCTAACCATCTCATTCGACCAGCTTTACCAAGTGTTACATTAACAAATTCTACGTTACCAACTTGGCCCAGTGTTGCGTAACATCTTTTATTAACTAAACGAATTTCATTAGAAGGTAACTTTAGTGTTACAAAATCACCTTCTTTGGCAATTAATTGCGCATATGTTCCAGCTGCTCGGGCAATTTGCCCACCTTTTCCTAAGGTTAATTCAATGTTGTGAACAATACTACCCAATGGAATATATTCTAGTGGCATTGCATTTCCAATTTCAATTGGACTTGTAATCCCTGAATAAATTGTTGTCCCAACTTTTAATGAACGTGGGGAAATAATATATTTTTTTGATCCATCATCATAGTGCAATTTAGCAATACGTGCATTTCGATTTGGATCATATTCAATACTTACTACTTTTGCTATACTGTTTGTTTCTTTTCGCTGAAAATCGATAACTCGATATTTTCTTTTATGACCCCCACCGCGGCCTTTAAGAGTTATAACACCTCGATTATTACGTCCATTACAACGCTTTTTTCCGAAAGTTAAAGATTTTTCTGGTTTATTTTTTGATAAATCATTAAAAAATAAACTAGAGCGAGAACGTGTCCCGGGGCTACAAGCCCGATATAAACGAATTGCCATATAGTTCTAGTTATCTTAATACCGTTTAATTTCTGAACAGAAAACTTTCTAATACTTATACGTCTTCAAAAAGAGTAATAGAATTTTCTGGAGCAAGCGTAACAATTGCTCTTTTATATTGGGACTTTCGACCAATAAATTTTCCTACACGACGCTTTTTTGCGGCTTGTAGAGATGTATTAACAGCAATTACTTTAACATCAAACAATTGTTCAATAGCTGCTTTTACTGAAGGCTTAGTTGCATTAGCATCTACAGCAAAACTATATTGGTTCTGTTCAATAAGTTTGATGGTTTTCTCTGTAAGAAGTGGATATTTTATTAAATCAATCGATGCTTTTTGATTGAAATCCATAGACTATATTTGTAAATAATATCCAAAGTTGAATCTATTACTTTGGATTTGGTTAATTAATCGTAAAGATCTATTTTTTCGGTTGAATTTTTAGCATAGCATTTTGTTTACCAGGCAATGAGCCTTTTAAAACTAAAATATTTTCTTCAACATTTATAAAAAGAATTTCACTATTTTTAATGGTTACAGTCTTACTACCAAGCTGTCCAGCCATTTTCTTTCCCGGATATACACGTCCTGGAGTACTACCAGCACCAATAGAACCAGGTAATCGATGGTTTTTTGAACCGTGCGTCATAGGACCACGACTAAAATTATGGCGCTTTTGGTTTCCTGTAAAACCTTTACCTATACTTTTACCTGTTACTCTTACCTTTTGACCGATGACAAAAGAATCTAACGTAATATTTTGTCCAAGTTTAAACTTTTGCGGATCATTTACGCGAAATTCTCCGAATGAGGAAAATCCTTTTGTACCACTCCTTTTTAAATGGCCTAATTGAGGTTTTGTAATTTTACCTATTTTTTCTTCACCGTAGGCTACTTGGATGGAATTATATCCATCAGTATTTGTAGTTTTAATTTGACTAATTTGACACGTTTCCGTTTTTAAGAGTGTTACTGGAAATATTGTTCCAGATTCATCAAATATTTGAGTCATGCCAAGTTTTTTTCCGAATAGGCCAACAGACATAATGGATAGACTACAGTTAATTAATTAAAGTCAAAACGAAAAAACTTATGTTTTTTAATCCCTTTACTCAAAAAATTATTGAGAAATAAAAAGAATGACCTAATTATAAACGTAAAAGAGTTTTTTTGTCTACGTTGTTTGCTTAATACTAACTAGACAATAGTGACGGAATTAAATATCAAATAGGATCCAAATAACTAAACTAGTTTTCTCATATCTTTTTCAATTTAGAATATGAGTCATGCTAAGACATACATTGGATTCATCTGAATGAATTCAAGGTTTAAAAGGAAAAGCAGAAAATATGTTACCAAATAGTAAAAGATTTCATATATTTGAACGTTAATACATTATCGATAGTTAGTACTTAATTGCTTATGGCTCTGTTATTTAGACTTACAAAAGATTAATAATAAATTTTAGGATGATAGGTTTTCCATTTACCCCTTTTATGTGAGGTAAATACCCCATGTTTCTATTCTTCGAAAAGAACTACTATTGTATTTAGTAGGATAAATAATCTCTTAGAATATATAAATCAAATGGCAAAAGTTATTGGAATTGACCTTGGAACTACAAATTCCGTAGTGGCCGTAATGGAAGGTGGAAAGCCTGAAGTAATTACCAATTCAGAAGGTCAAAGAACAACACCTTCAGTTGTAGCTTATACGAAAAAAGGGGATCTATTGGTAGGTCAAATTGCAAAGCGTCAAGCGGTTATAAACCCTGAAAATACATTTTATTCTGTAAAACGCTTTATTGGAAGAAAGACAAATGAGGTAACAGAAGAACTTCGTCAAGTATCATATAAAGTTATTCAAACTGAAGATATTATCAAGTTAGATTGTCCTGCTCTAAGTAAACAATTTGCAGCAGAAGAAATCTCGGCCCAGGTTTTACGTAAATTAGCGGACGATGCATCTAAATACTTAGGCGAAACTGTAAAACAAGCTGTAATAACTGTACCAGCCTATTTTAATGATTCACAACGACAAGCTACTAAAGATGCTGGAAAAATTGCTGGGCTAGAAGTTTTACGTATTATTAATGAACCAACAGCCGCTTCATTATCTTATGGCTTAGATAAAAAAGATAATGAAACGATACTCGTATTTGATTTAGGTGGTGGTACATTTGATGTTTCTGTTTTAGAAGTTGGTGATGGTGTTTTTGAAGTTTTAGCGACATCAGGTGATACTCATCTTGGTGGTGATGATTTTGATGAAAAAATTGTGCAGTGGTTAATAAAAGATTTTAAAGAGCAAGAAGGTATTGATTTAACACAAGATAATCAGGCACTACAACGTCTTACTGAAGCAGCAGAAAAGGCTAAAATTGAATTGTCAACTCTGACTCAAAGTTCAATTAACTTACCTTTTATATCAGTGACGCCCGAAGGGCCTAAACATTTAGAAAAAGATTTAACTCGTGCAAAATTTGAAGAGCTTTGTGCGTCATTAATCGACCGTTGTAGAACACCTATTCAAGCTTCTTTAAAAGATGCAGAATTGAACCCAGATGCAATTGATCAAAATGTTTTAGTTGGTGGGTCTACTCGTATTCCAGCAGTACAAGATCTAGTTGAGAGTTTATTAGGAAAAAAACCAAACCAAACTGTTAACCCCGACGAAGTAGTGGCAGTTGGAGCAGCCGTACAAGCAGGTGTGTTAGGTGGTGAAGTAAAGGATATATTACTTTTAGACGTTACTCCATTATCGCTAGGAGTTGAAACACTAGGTGGTATTACTACTAAGATTACTCCACGAAATACAATTATTCCCACAAAGAAATCTGAAACTTTTTCAACCGCTGTCGACAATCAGCCTAATGTGGAAATCCACGTTTTACAAGGTGAGCGTGAACTTGCAAAAGATAATAAAAGTTTAGGAACATTTCGATTAGATGGAATTGCACCTGCAGCAAGAGGTGTGCCACAAATTGAAGTTACTTTTGATATTGATGCCAACGGAATTCTTTCAGTAACAGCAAAGGATAAAGCAACAAATAAACAACAATCAATAACTATCACAGGTGCATCTACTTTACCAAAAGATGAGGTTGAACGAATGGTAAAAGATGCCGAAGAAAATGCTAATAATGACAAAGAAAAATCAGAACAAATTGATTTAAAAAATCAATCAGATGCCCTTTGTTATCAGACACGCAAACAACTTGAAGAATTGGGTGATAAGATTACGTCTGAGGAGAAAGAAAAAATTGAGGATCTAATTTCAAAATTAGAAGACGCTACTAAACAAGAGAATTATGCGGTAATGAAAGAATTAAATGAACGCATAAAAACGAATATTATGGAAGTAGGGCAAAAAGTATATAGCCAGACTGACAACACCTCTGCAGGACCTGATAGTTCAGCTAGTGATGACGTTATTGAAACAGATTATTCAACAGAAAAATAGATCAAATTTTTGTTATGACATTTGATTTAAAAAGCTTTTAAAAGAGATAATGTAATTGGATTTCGTCAATCTTATTTCAAATTGCCTTTAAGCTAAATTAAACGACAATATGTTTATGTTGACTACACTCAACATATTGTCGTTTAATTTTCTCGTAGACACCATATTACGTATAATCGAAAATGTGAAAAAAATTAATAAAATTTAGCATTAATTTAATTGCGTCTTTCGTTAATTACTAGAAGAATTAAGACGTGGTAAATTTCAATAGTCGCCGGCATCGGACTGGAAATTTTAAGTTTCTCTTTTTTACTGTTGTCGAAGCATAACACTTATGTTACTATAGTCTGTATAAATTGTCAGGGTCGATGCCCGAGTGGTTAATGGGGACGGATTGTAAATCCGTTAGCATAGCTTACGTTGGTTCAAATCCAACTCGGCCCAATTTTAATGAGAGTCTTTTAAAAATTATAGGAATAATTTTTTAAAGCTTTCAATGTTTTTTTTAAATGGAAATATAATCATCTTTATACAATAAGATTTTTAGTAATTTTTTGTCAAAAGTACAACTTAAATTAACTAAATAAAATATGACAGATACATTAAATTTACAAATACCTTCTCCCACATTTGGGGGTAGTACCGGTGGTTGGCTGCGTGCAGCTGAAACTGAAGAAAAGTATGCGATTACATGGACCAGTAAAAAAGAACAAATCTTTGAAATGCCAACTTCTGGTGCAGCTATTATGCAAAAAGGTGAAAACCTTTTATACTTAGCTAAAAAAGAACAGTGTTTAGCACTTGGGACACAGCTTCGAACACTATTTAAGATTAATGATTATAAAATTTATCGAATTTTTCCAAATAGTGAAGTTCAGTATTTACACCCAAAAGATGGAGTTTTTCCAGAGAAACTGAATGAAGGACGTTTAGGTGTTGGAACTATTGGTCATTCAATTGGAAAAAATGCCCAACCGGTAAACGTAAAATTTACAGGGAAATCAACATTTGGTTAGATGAAATCTGTTTCGTATATTTTTTTATATAGTTACTCATAGTTAAATACCTTTAAATTTTAGAATACTTTTTCAAGCCTTGAAGAATATTTAATTAGAGACTCTATAATTAAAATTAACAGTTTATCGTTAAGCTATACTTATTGTTTGATAATAAAATTAGAAATTTAGACTTGTATGCTAAAAAATAAGATTTTAATGGGCAGCTTTGTAGCTACCCTTTTCTTTAGCACTAATGTCTCATATGCAAATGCATTAGAGCTAGATGAAGACACAAGAACGGTTCCTTTAGATGGTAAAGGTAACAGTGTAGTTATGACTCCAGAACAAGTAAAGCGAGGTAAGCGTTTATTTAACAATGCCTGCGGTATTTGTCACGTAGGGGGTTTAACAAAAACAAATCCAAACGTAGGTTTAGATACAGAATCACTTAGTTTAGCGACTCCGGCTCGAGATAACATTACAGGTTTAGTAAGTTATTTTAAAGATCCTATGTCATATGACGGGTTAGATTCGATTTCTGAACTTCACCCAAGTATTAAAAGTGCTGACATTTTTCCAAAAATGCGTTCTTTAACAGACGAAGATTTATTTGCAATAGCTGGTCATATTCTTTTACAACCAAAAGTTGTTAATGAAAAATGGGGTGGTGGTAAAATTTACTACTAAACAACCTACAATTATTAAAATACTTAACTCGTAAAGTTTACGGGTTAAGTATTTTTTTTACCCATTCCTACAAAAAGTTAAACAGCTAAAATTTTAATATTTATATTTATTTAATCAAAATATTTGTTAAATAGGGTTTTAACAACTATACATTAATAAAAATTTTTAAATATTACTTAATTATTCTAATATAATTAGAAATAATAATTTATCTGAAAAATAGCATGTTAAACTAGGTTTAAATAAAAAATGAGTACTCATTTTATAAAAAACTTAGTTTTAATTAATTTTCTAGTTAATCCAAAAAAGTTTAATATGACAGCATCTTTTCTACCTCCCATTTTAACACCCATTGTAACGCTTGTTTTTCCAGGACTAGTTTTTGCACTTTTTTTTGTTTTGATTGAACAAGAAGAAGTTGTTTAATACAATTTGGTTGTTAAAAAACTTACAGAATTTCAAGACTAATTTTATTTAAAATAATGGATATTCAGTCACTGTTAGATAATGTAATTTTTTTAAATTTATTACTGCTAACAATTAGCTATTGGGCAAGCTTAATTTTTCCAAAGATAAAATTCTTAGTAACAACTAGTTACTACGGAAATATTTTTGCAAATTTATCTTTATTTTCTCTTCTATCCCTTCGCTGGTTAAATTTTGGTTACTTTCCGTTAAGTAACTTATACGAATCTTTACTCTTCTTAGCCTGGGGGATAACATTTATTACAGCTGTAGTTGAAAATAAATCTCAAGTTAATTTAGTTGGCTCTATTAGTACTCCTATAGCGTTATTTGTTACAGGGTTTGCTAGTTTATCTCTTCCTGAAAGCATGCAAGCTCCTGCTCCGCTTGTTCCAGCATTAAAGTCAAATTGGCTGATGATGCATGTTACTGTAATGATGCTAAGCTACGCTAGTTTAATTGTGGGCTCATTATTAGGAATATTTTTTCTTATTTTAGCGAAGGGTAAAAATAAAAAGATTGAGTTACAAGGTAATTCTTACGGGACACAATTTACGAATAACACTAATCTAATTGATACGGCATTCTATAAGACGGATGCTCTCAATGGTTATGAAAATTTACTAACAGACTCTCAAACTTCTAAAACCTCAGCAGTTTCTGAACGGTTAAATCTCTTAGAAAGTATTGATAATTTAAGTTATCGAACAATTAGCTTTGGGTTTCCTTTATTAACAATTGGGATTATTGCTGGTGCCGTATGGGCAAATGAAGCCTGGGGCTCATATTGGAGTTGGGATCCAAAAGAAACTTGGGCTTTAATCACATGGTTAGTGTTTGCATCGTATCTTCATGCTCGTTTAACAAAATCTTGGCAAGGCGAGAAGCCAGCTATGATAGCTTCGCTCGGTTTTATAGTTGTTTGGATTTGTTATTTAGGTGTCAATTTTTTAGGGAAAGGGTTACATACTTATGGCCAGATTCTTTAATCGATAATAGTAAAATCCTAGCAAATATAAATTTATTAAGGCCAAAAGAAGAAATTCAAATATTTACGTTATTGTAATATTTGAATTTCTTTGTTTTCAGTTTTCTTATATTAAGTAATGGCACCTATACATAAAGCTGGCGCCCTAATCTAATTGCAAATATAGCGGCAGTTAAGGCTATAGCTAAGGCTAAAAAAATTTGACCATCAGTAATCATAAAATTTAAGATCGAAATTATATATTAATACTTATACTAATAATATACGCTTCTAAAAAAATAAAACCAATTATTTTTTTTAATCTATGTAATTAACTACCTAGTTTAAAGGCATCAACAATTAACCCATAAATTATACCAATCTTAATATCGTTTAAAATACTAGTTAAATTTATCAGGTAGGAATTTTTAATTAAATCGGTCCGAACTCTATATTCAATATTATAAAATATCTTACTTGTCGTTTCTAAACTTGCAACTACTAATGCAGCCCCAACTATTGCCCATTCATTCAATTCACCTAGTGTAGTATCTAAAATACTAGAAAATAAAAACCCTCCAAAAAAGGCTATGAATCTGTAAATTTTCAAATAAAAAATTATTTAACATTATAAATTGTTCAAATGGTATAGATTTTTAATAGCAATTATGTTAATTCTTTTGCAGGCCACCGATGATAGTTTATTCGGATAAGTTTTCAAAAGTATTGATTGATATAAAAATGAAAATTTTCTTAAATACTGTTCAAGATCTTCGTTACGCTTTGTCAGTAAATTTCGATTTTTATTTAAATTATAAAAATTTTTGTTATCTAATACTTCTAATAGTTCTCTACTTATTTTGCGTACGTTCATGGTAAAAAAAATATTTTTTGATTCTAGAATTACGTTAGAATACAACGAAATTTTACAAATATCAGTAATTTTTTTTGGTATTTTTGCTCTTTGGTAAAAAATCTCATTCGTCATATTTAAGGCCATAAGACTTATGAGCAAAGAGCTAAAAAATAAATCACGATTTTCTTCACCCATTCATTTCATACTTATTTACGTTATATTTTATATAAATTTTAAATAATTTTTACAACTTTCAATAATTCTGTACTAATTCATTATTCCTTTCATCGATAAAATTAACTAATTAATCTAAAATCTCGTGTTTTCACTTGGTAAATCTTGCGATACTTTATTCGTACGTTTATATTATTTATTTTTTGTATTATAACTTTCTATGTTGTGAACGAATAATTAATATAACAGGCAAAGTCCTGGGAGGTTTTTAAGACCATAAACATTTAAATAAAAAAATAATCATGACTACAACTTTACAAAGACGCGAAAGCGCTAGCTTCTGGGAGCAATTCTGCGCATGGATCACTTCAACTGAGAACAGAC
>TARA_B110000027_G_scaffold128742_2_pt1 | contig 22693 bp, 18 predicted proteins | sample TARA_B110000027 | Tara Oceans TARA_B110000027 (sample SAMEA4397101) | marine metagenome | biome: Polar Biome; feature: [SRF] surface water layer (ENVO:00010504); material: water (ENVO:00002006), including particulate matter (ENVO:01000060) such as... | depth 5 m
AAAGAAACTAGTTCTAAAAAAGTGTCTTTTGTTCCATCAACTGAAAATATTATTAGTAAATTAAAAACAATTGATCTAAATATTAATAATAATGATAATAATGATAATAGTGATAATAATAGTGATAATAATGGTAATCTTAATGAAATTTTAGATATTCTTAAAACTATTTCAATTAATCAACAGTTAACATTAAAAAATCAAGATAAAATATTGACTTTACTATCTAAATAATTATTTATTTCTCTCATTTATTTAAATGAGAGAAATACTAACCAAAAAATTATATATATTTTTTATTCTAGTAACTATATCTTTTTTAATTGAGAGATACTATGTTGAATGTAAAAATTATAGTATATATACTATATCATTATCATTATTACATCATATATTTTCAGTTTACTTATATTTTGGTATTTTTATATTTAGATACTATATTTTTAATATTGTAATTGGTTTGCTAACTCTTTTTGGTTGGATTATTTTTGGTAATAGATGTTTTTTAACTTTATATTATAATAATATTTGTGGAATAGATAAAAAAATCCAATTTCACGATATAATTAATTTTACCAATAAATTTTTAAAAATAGACTATTTCCATTACTATATTTTAACTTTTATCTTTATTTATAATTTTTATTTTTTAGTTTGTGCTAAAAATGTATAATCTATTGGTTTATATTTTGGGGGTTCACCTGGTTTGGCTTGGTTTTTAAAATATAATGTACCTATAGGAATTGGATTTTCTGCAGCTGCGCTTTCTAATGTATATATTCTACTAAATATTACTCCTTCACTATTTTCATTACTAGGGTCTTCTAATATAGCAGCATTATATGCATATTCAGTTTTAACTCCTTTACTATCTGGTAATGTTACCTTCTTTAATTTAATTTTTATTTCTATTTGATTTTTTTGCACAGCCTCATCTTTCTCTCCACTCGCTATTGATGGCGCATATGCAAATTTATTGGGATTATCTGATCCAAATACTAAACATTTTAATTGTTTACTTGTTCCAACTTGATTATGTAAGTTACAATCAATTGATGCTTCTTTTATATTTTTTAATATTCCCTGATTTATAACTTCTTTTTGATTAGAAATTTCATAAAGAGCTTGGTCACTTGTTAGATAAGGATTATCCAATGATTTATAATTCATATAAATTTCTTTTGTAAATTTACTTTTATCTTGAGTTTTTAATTCTCGGGATGCTTTCTCTATCTGTTCTTCTGAAAATTCCATTAAATATAAAAATACTTCTACGGTTTGATATTCTACTGGTAAATTTTTATGACTACATATACGTCTAGCTCGACCAATTACTTGATTTGTACGAACTGGATGCCAATATGGTTCTGTTATATGTACATATCTTACATTACTTAATGAAATACCTTCTGCGCCAGATGCTGTAATCATAATTACTTTAATTATATCGCCAAAATAATTTTTTATATTTTGTTTACCATTTACTAGAGGGTTTGTCTTTTCTATTTCTATTAATTCTTGTTTAAGATCACTTGTTTCTGGCTTGTCTAATGCATCCCAGTTACTATTAAAAATATTACGTATTATTTCTTTCTCTTCTGGTATTTCAGTTCCTGTATAAAGTACAAATTTTGGTTTTGCTATATCTTCAGGTTTTATATTTAATCTCCAAACACCTCCAATTTTTACTATTTTAAATTGAGCAAATCCATTTGCTTGTAATACTATAGAAAGAATTCCGATTCCTTCTAATAATCTAAACTGACTATATATTAAGTTTGATCCAATATTTTTTTCATCTAATAGCCTTTGTAAAATATTTAAAAATTTTGGACTATATATTTCTAATGATTGTGGATTAAGATACTCATCTCTTTTATCATATAAATCTTGTAATGCTTTACGTTGTTTAGTTGCATATGATGCATTATCTTTCATAGTGATTACTGTCTTTTCTTTTGGAGATTCTTTTTCAATATCATCCATTATATCAGATTCATTTATTCCCTCTTCTTCTAATCTTTCTTGTTCACTAATAGCATCTATTAAATCTTCATTTGCAGTTTCAGTTATAACATCTGCTAAATTTTTACTATCTCTTGGTAAAGGTCTAACTATATCTGGTCTTGGAAATACAAAATTACAAAATGCACGAGAGAAAACTCGATATGTAGATACTGAAGTTTCATATATGTCTGTTCCTTTGGCTTTGCCTTTCTTTTTTGCGTTATTTCTTTCTATTTTTCTCTCTTCTATTCTAGCCTCTTCATATACACCAAATTGAAAATTGCTCATAGGTACTAATACTAAGTTAAAATCTCTATCTTTTTCAAATCTTGGAAGTAAAGCTTCTATATCTGGAAAATATGATACTAGTCCTAATATACGTCTTTTAAATAATTCCATATTTGTTACCGAATCATCTGGTTGTCTACTATTTTGATTAATAAATAGACCACTAAATTCATCTTTTTTATCTGGTAAAGATTTATAATTAATTATTTCTACAGATTCTGGAACTATTTCTATATTTTTTTTAAATAATTCTTCAGTTATTAATTGTAAAAATTTAGTATCATCTATTTCTCCTTGACTTCCTTCTACAACTCCTAAGTATTCTCCTTGTTTATTATTTGTTGTATAAAATCCATAAGGATTTCGGGTTATTGTAAGTGTTGGTTGTGGTGTTGATTTAAAATTTAAGTAATCTAATAAATAGTTTGTATCTAAATTTTCTCTAAATAATTTAATTAATGACTCTTGTGTTACCTTAAATCCTTTTTGATTTTTATTAACTAGTTGGAATTTCCAGGTTTTAATATTTCCACGTAATATATTCATCATTATAGCTATTTCGTGTGGATAATTAATTATAGGTGTACCAGTTAATAATATTATTCTTGTATTTTCCGCACTTTGTAAATATTTATATATATCCATTGATAATGAATCAGGTCTTTGTAACTGATTTACTATTTTACTAACTAAATTATGGGCCTCATCAACTACAATAATTTTATTAGAAAAAGGATTTCCACCTGCTTGAGCAACCATTTCAGCAAACTTTTTTTTACGTAATCCATTATATCTAACAAATTTATACTTATTTTCTAACATTTTTTCAATCTGTTCATTTAAAGATTTTTGTTGTTCTGCTGTTAATAATGTATAATTTGGTTCTTTACTTTTATTTACAAACCACGCCCCGCCTTGTCGCTTTATAAATTTTGGCGAAAGCGATAAAATATATGCTAATGGATCCAGTAATTCCGGATTTGTTACTGTATTAATTTTTTCCCAATATTGATTATTTCGATAAAGTTCATCTCCACATTTTTTTAACTCTTGTTTATAATTAATTTCTAATGATTTTGGTAATAAAATCATTACTTCTTTATCACTTTTAATGCCTTCAGCTATAGCAATTGAAGAACAAGTTTTTCCTGATCCTAATCCGTGATACAATAATAATCCTCTATATGGTGTTAATAAATTTATATAGTCTCTTACTATATTTTGATGAGTTAAAAGAGAAAAATTTCCATCGCCTTTATCATCACAACTATATTCTTTTGATTCAGATAATTTCTTCTTATAAGTTTTTAATAAATCATTTATAAAATTTACAAAAATTTCACGATTATTTAAGTAATAAGAATCTGCTTGAACTAATATTTTTGGTTTTTTATCAGGTAATCGTTTTTCTAACTCTTCTACATTTTTTGGTGCTTTACTTATTAAACTATCTGGCGCGACTTGTGTTACACTTTTTGTTGTAATTTTTTTTGTTGCTGTTTTTTTTGGTTTAATTGATGTTTCTGGTTTTGGTTTTAATGATATTCCTTCTTCTTCTGCTTCTAATGCTGCTATTAATGCCTCTTCATCTAATTCATCTTCATCTTCTAATTCATCTTGTACCTCTTGTATTTTTGATAATGCTTTAGTTTCTTTTTTTTCTTTTTTTTCTTCTTCTTCTAAAGCTGCCAGTAAAGCCTGTTCATCTTCTACTTCTTCTTCTTCTGTTTCTGCTTTATCTTTTTTACTCTCTGATTTTGCTATACTTAAACTTTTTAATTGAGTTGCTAATTTAAATTCATCTTCTTCTTCCTTAATTTTTTTACTAGAAATTTCACTAGTTACGGTTGGTTTTATACCTATTTTTTGTAGTATTGATTCTCTATTTATATTTGCAACTGGTCTTTTATCAGATATTTTTGTTGTAATTGTTACTTCCTCTTTAGATTTTGCATATTTTATGCTTACTGGTTTTTTTACAGCTGGCTCTTTTTTTTGTTTCAATCTATCTAAAAGTTGGCTTGTCGCTTCTGACATATTTAATATATAAAGACATTAAATATTAAATAACTTATTCTAATTGTTTTAATGCTTCTTCACAAGCTATCTGTTCTGCTTTTTTTTTAATTTTATGTAGTCCTTTTCCCATAAATATAAATAATTTTGACTCTTTTTCTAGAAGCTCTTGAATATTTTTAAATGAACCTATTTCTGTATAATTTATTGCCTTTTTAATTGATGTTTCATAAATTTCTTGACCTAAACAAATATAAACACCCATTTCATATCCACTTTCAATTGTATGATTAATTTCTAAATATGTTGGTGTAATCTTAAACTCTTTTTGAACTAATACTTGGAATTTATTTTTATAATTATCATCTGTTTTAATTAATGTAATCCAATCGACATGTTTCTCAAATATACTTTCTATAAATATTTGAGCCATTTGAAAACCAGGTCCTGTTGTAAATATATTGTTAAACCAATTTTCTTCATCCGTAATTGATATCTTATTTACATCTAAAAATAATGCTCCTATAAAAGCCTCAAAAAGACATCCTAATTTTTTAAAATTTGTTCTTGTATTTTTTTCCTCAGCATGTTTAGAAAGAATAAACCATTTATGTAATTTTAATTCATAGGCTAACTTTCCAATATGTTCATTTTTTACTAAAGCAATTTTCTTTTCTGTCATAAATCCTTCATCTGCTTTTGGAAATCGCTTATATAGATAATATTTTGTTATTAATTCTAATACACCATCCCCTAAAAATTCTAATCGTTCATTTGATTTTGTTTTTAGTGCAAGACAATTATATGGTTTTTCTAATACTTTTATATCTAATGTTGCATTTTCTAAAGCCGGTCGTTTTACATAAGACCGATGAATAAAAGCTCTCATATATAAATTTATATTATCTATATTATATTTTACACCATAATTCTTAAGAATAGATTGAACATCATTCAATGTAATCTCAATATTTAATGGATTAAATGGATTAAATATTAAACCTTCTGGTGATTGTTGAATATCTGGATCTTGATAATCAATCTCATTATCCGTCATAATATTTAAGCGTATATTATATTTATATTAATTTTTAATTCAATTATTTTTATGCTTCAAAAAATAAATAAAAATAACACTATAATTTATTATGAAAGGAACTGATATATTATTAACATTTCTTATTATATTAATATTTATTATATTATTTAGTGCAAATATACTATCAGTTGGTATAGAAAAAATTAAAAAAGAATGGCCTAAATACCGATGTAATCCTATTGTAATGCCAATTGCTAATGTTTTTGGCGAAGATACAATGAAAAATTTTGCATTTTGTGTACAAAATTTACAGTCAACTTTTATGCAAGATTTGTTACAACCTGTACACTATGCTGAAAAATTAATAAGTAATATAACTAAAGAATTTACAGATGCTATTAATTCTATTAGAGCATTCTTTAATAAAATTCGCAATATGGTTATGAGTATAATTAAAGATATTATGGGTGTTTTTCTTAATTTATTAATTGGATTTCAACATATGATGATTTCTATTAGAGATCTTTTTGAAAAAACTATTGGTACACTTACTGTATTTTTATATCTTATGGAAGGTAGTATTATGGCAATGAAATCAGGATGGGAAGGTCCTCCTGGTCACATGGTTCGGCTTATGTGTTTTCATCCAGATACTTTAGTTCAGTTACAAGATGGTACTATTAAACCTATTTCAGTAATTGATCCTGGTGATATTCTCAAAAATTCACAAACTGTCCATGGAACTATGAAATTACACAATCTAGATAATAATGGAGATTATATTGAAAAATTATATGAATTTAAAGGTGAAAAAGATAATAATGATAATTACACACCTATACTTGTCTCTGGATCTCATTTAATTTATGATAAAATGATTAAAAATTTTATTAATGTAAAAAATCATAATGATGCTAAGTTATCTACTATTGATACTAAAACTCTTATCTGTTTAATTACATCTGATCATACTATTCCTTTAGGAAATTATATATTTCATGATTGGGAAGATAATCAAGGATCTCCATCAAAAAATGTTTAGATATTCATATATATTATCAAACTACTATATATGAGTAGCATTCAAGATATAATTAATCTACTACATTTAAAACATAAAAAATCTTATCTCTCTAGTTATGGTAGTGATATTCTTTTTTCAATTGTTATAATTTATATTTATTCTGTTGCTATCACTTATTATTATGTAAAAAATCATTTACCTAAACTTAGAAAAAATTGGCCAAAAAATCGATGTAATCCTTTATACATGCCATTTGCTAGTTTAGTACTTAAAAATAGTAAAGATCCTGCTAATAAAATTATTGAAGATAATTTTAGTGGATGTATTAATACTATACTTCATAGTATTGCTCAAGATGCGCTTGCTCCAATTTATTATGCCAAAAAACTTGCACAAGAAGGAGTAGAAGATGCAGTTAATGCAGTCGATTCCATTCGTGGATTTTTTAATACTATCAGAAATGATATAACTGATACAGCTAAAAGTATTTCTGGACGAACTCTTAATGTTATGATTCCTCCTACTCATATGGCTATTACTACTAGAGATAGTCTTTGGAGAATAAAAGGTGTCTATACTTCTGGTATATATATGATGATAGGAACTTATCTCACTATGAAATCTGCGATTATGGGTATTATACATATGCTTGTTATTGTTATATTAGTTGCTCTAGTTGCTACTATTGTTGGGTTAATGTTTATTCCTTTTGTTGGCCAGGCACTAGCTGCTATACCAATTGCTTTAGCAATTGCTATAATGATTCCTACTGTGCCTATTATTATTAAATTTAATAATATATTCCAAGGAAATACAAGTACCAGTATGCCACATTGGTAATATTATTTAGCAGAATCTTTATTATTTCTTATATATCTAACAACAGATCTTTCAAAAATTTTATCTAAGAATTATATATAATTATGTCTTTCCCGAATTATACTGTCATGGGCGTTAGTTTTAATGTATTAACTGTTTTAGTATGTTTATTTATTGGTGGCCTAATTGCTTGTCATACTTTTTGTGGCTCAGCAATACTTCATAATACAAAAAAAGAAGGATTTTTAAATGGTGACCCACTTAATTATCAATTAGGTCATGGAGTTCCTAATGATACATGGAGCGATCCTCCTGTCACTGCTAATGCTGCATACCAAAATATGTATGCTCCTTTAGCTGGTCACGTTGGAGGACCTGTTCCACCTAAAGGATTATTTATGTGGGTCCACAATTTATTTAAACCAGAATGCTGCGTTACACCACAGCAATATTCATCATCTACTGGATGTGCTTGTATTTCAAAAGAACAAATGCAATTTATTAGTTCTAGAGGTGGAAACAATACATTACCATAAATTAATTAATATAGTAATTAATATTAATTAATTCTCTCTAATCCTATATTTTTTTTGTAAAATAATGGTTTTATATATAATTGTACATAAACTATATCTTTACAATTATCATAATTTATTAAATTAAATTCTGTTTTTCTTTTATCTATTAATTGTTTTAAATTTTTACTTAAAGTTATACATAATTTATCATCTACAATTTTATAGTTTGCTCTACCATTTTCATCTATTAATCCACTTAATCTAATATAAATTTGATTATATTCAGAAAATTCTGCGTCAATCTTTTGTTTACCTAACAATGGAAATGATAATGTATTTGTATATATACTACCATAATTAGGAAGTACTATGCCTGATGTTGAAAATATTAATAAAAATAATTTTATAAACATAATATCTTTTATACAAATACATTTATATTAAAATTGAAAATAATTATTATTATTTTTATTAAAATAAATATGCCTTATACTTTAGTTATTGTCGAATCTCCTGCTAAATGTCAAAAAATCGAGTCATATTTAGGTCCAGGATATAAATGTATAGCCAGTTATGGTCACCTACAACAACTAAATTCTTTAAATGATATTGATATTTCTAATAATTTTAAGCCTAAATTTATACCTATTGATACTAAACGACAACAGATCAATAAAATAAAACAATTAGTTTCACAATCTAAGGAAGTAGTTTTAGCAACAGATGATGATCGTGAGGGGGAAGCTATTAGTTGGCATATTTGTCAGCTATTTGATTTATCTATTACTAATACTAAAAGAATTATCTTTCACGAAGTAACTAAACCTGCGATTACTAAAGCTATTAATAATCCTACTACTCTAAATATGTCACTTGTTAATGCTCAATTAGGTCGACAAATACTTGACCTTATTGTTGGATATAAAATTTCTCCAGTATTATGGGAACAAATATCACGAACTATGAAATTGTCTGCTGGTAGATGTCAAACTCCAGCATTAAAACTTGTATATGAAAATTTTATTGATATTAATAATTCTCCTGGAACAAAATCATATAATACTACTGGTTACTTTACTGATAAAAATTTACCATTTATATTAAACCATAATTATGATAATGAAGATAAAATGGTAGAATTTTTAGAAATAACTACAGAACATGATCATATATTAACCTGTGATAAACCAAAAGATTCAATTAGAAAATCACCACAACCATTTACTACTAGTACATTACAACAGACATCTAGTAATGAATTGCATATCTCTCCTAAAGATACAATGCAAATTTGTCAAAAACTATATGAAGGAGGTTATATTACTTATATGCGAACTGATAGTAAAATTTATAGTAAAGATTTTGTTGATAAAACTATCGAATATATTAATAAAAATTATGGTGTAGAATACTCTTGTAAAACGACTAATGTTTTAACTGATAGTTTAGCTAGCAAATCTAACAAAAAAAAAGGCACTAAACAAGAAGATGATAGTAAAGCACAAGAAGCTCACGAAGCTATTCGACCTACAAATATTTGTGTTACTAAATTACCTGATGATGGTGATTTTACAGCACGAGAACGAAAATTATATTACCTAATTTGGAAAAATACAATTGAAAGTTGTATGACTGATGCTTTATTTAAAACTATTTTAGCTAGAATTACAGCACCTGAAAAATATGAATATCGATATACTTGTGAAAATCTAGTCTTTTTAGGATGGAAAATTATTGATTATAATCACAAACAAGACAGTGTGATTGACTCTACCAAAACTATGGCTTATGAATATTTACCCAAAATTATTAATAAAACAATTCCTTATAAAAAAATTGTTTGTAAATTTACACTTAAAGATTTAAAGAGTCACTATACTGAAGCAAAACTTGTACAATTATTAGAACAAAAAGGTATTGGTCGTCCATCTACATTCTCTTCACTTATTGAAAAAATTCAGCAACGAGGATATGTTAAACGTGAAAATATTAAAGGCAAAACAATTTCTTGTACTGATTTTGAATTAGAAAATGATGAAATATTAGAAACTAAAAATAAGAGAGAATTTGGAAATGAAAAAAATAAATTAGTAATTCAACAGACTGGAATACTAGTAATTGAATTACTAATTAAAAAATATTCTGATATATTTAATTATGAATATACTAAACAGATGGAAGATATATTAGATATTATTGCAAAAGGAGAGAAAGAATATCATTATTTATGTAGAGAATGTTTAGAACAAATTAATACTATTAATGACACAATGAAAATTAAAAAATCTGAAGCAATTATTATTGATGATAATCATACATATGTAATTGGTAAACACGGTCCTGTTATTAAATCTACAAAAACAAATAAAACTGAATTTATTTCTGTTAAAAAAGATTTAGATTTAGAAAAACTCAAAAATGGTGAATATAAATTAGAAGATATTATTCAAAATAGTCAAATTAATAAAATTTTAGGAAGATATGAAAATCAAGAACTTCTTCTTAAAAAAGGTAAGTTTGGCCTCTACGTTACATGGGGGAATAATAAAAAGTCGATTGATACAATTAATATCAACGAAGATGATATTACGTTAGATGATGTTATTACTTTTATTAATAAAAATAAAACTAACTCTAATATTATTAGAGAAATTACAAAAGAAATTTCTATAAGAACTGGCCAGTATGGTCACTATATATTTTATAAAACAACTAAAATGACTAAACCAAAGTTTATTAAATTAAATAATTTTGAAGAAGATTATCTTACTTGTTCTACAGATACTATTTTAACTTGGTTAAAAGATAAATTATAAATAAATTAAAATAATAATATTATTTATATGAATATTAGTAAAAAAGAGTATGCGCAAAAAACTACAGAATTTATCTTATATACCATTGTAATTGTTGGTATTTTTTTAGCAATTGCTGGTAATCATGCACTTAGAAATGCTGAAAAATCTTCTAGTAGCGCACAATCTTGGGTAAGTGCGACTGCTGCTGGTTATGTTGTATCTGCGGTAGCTTTATTATTTTTAATTCCATTTTTTATTAAGTTTGATACTTCTAAGTTACCTGGTAAAAATACTTTAGCTGGCGAGTCTAGAAATCTTTGGATTGGGGGGATAAATAGAATACTTATATACCCATTACCTGCCTTTATTACTTTAAGCGTTCTTATTTTTGCATCTACTCAAACTTTTATGTTTAAAGATCGTCTTGCAAATCATAATGTTGCAAATACTTATTATACTTGGATAAATAGTTTTACATTTTTATTATTTCTACAAATTGCTATATTAGGTTTTTATTCTATTACTGATAAAAATCCTAATTCAGTGAAAAGATATCTTATATATGCTATTGCTATTACTAATTTATCAATACTAGGTATAACACAAGTTATATTACAGTTTTTTTCTACAGATGGTTAGAAATGTTAATTTTACGACATAAATTTATATGTTAATCCAATCATTAAATTTGTTTCCCAAATTCCTGATATTTTTATTACTATATTTTTATTTAAAATATTTTTATTTATAAAAAATTGTAATTGTTCTTGAATTTTTATACATTTATTTTTATTTACATTATTTTTATTTATTTTATATTTATTTAATATTTCTCTCTCTGTTTTATCTAAAAAATTACCCATGCAAATTTTTTTTTCTATATCTAGTTTTAAATATAATCCATTTAATATAACATGTTCATCAGAATATATAATTCTAATGAACTTACTATCATCCATTACTGTATTTTTTACTGGTTCATAAAAAAATATATTATTTATATTATAATTATTTTCATCTAAAACTAAATTCATATAATATTTTTAATAAGTTCTTTTTAAGCATTTAAAAAAATTTGTATATGTAAAACTAATATGAAATCTTTTGAAAGTCATTTTATAGATTATATTAACAATTCAGATAAAAAACAATTACATAATTTATCTAATAATTTTTCTAATATTGAAACAATGAATAATATTATTATATATGGACCGCACGGAGTAGGTAAATATACATATGCTCTTAACTTAATTAAACATTTAAGTTCTTGTAATTTAAAATATGAAAAAAAAATTACAATATCATATAATAAATCTAATTATTATTTTAAAATAAGTGATATACATTATGAAATCGATTTATCTCTCTTAGGTTGTAATTCTAAATTATTATGGTTTGATATTTATAATCAAATAGTTGATATAATCTCTGCTAAAAATATGAAATGTGGAATTATTTTATGTAAAAATTTTAATGATATTCATAATGAATTACTTGAGACCTTTTATAGTTATATGCAAACTAGATATAATTCTGGTATTATTATTAAATTTATTATTATCACATCTGATATATCTTTTATATCAAATAATATAATTAATTGTTGCAATAAAATTATTCTATCTAGACCATCCCGGTCATCTTATAATAAAATATATAAAGTTAGTCTAGAAAAAGATTATAATATTAATAAAATAAATAATATTAAAGATATTAAAAAATATGATAATTCTCTCTTAACTAAGCATAATAATATTATGCAACATACATATAAAAATATATCTCATCAAATATTAAAACAAATTATTAATTATAATGAAATTAATTTTTTACAGTTGAGAGAACATCTCTATGATATTTGTATTTTTGATCTTAACATATACAATTGCATTAATTATATAATTAAAGAATTAATAGCCAAAAACTTATTATCATCTGATAAACTAAACAAAATATTAATTAATCTATATAGTTTTCTAAAATTATATAATAATAATTATAGACCTATTTATCACTTAGAGAAGTATGTATTATATATATCAGCTGTAGTTAATGAATTATAATAAGGCTTCCCATATTTTAAATCTTGATAATAATTTCTCCACAAAAGAACTTAAAGAAACATATTATAATCAAGCACTTAAATTCCATCCAGATAGAAATAGAGAGAAAGATACTACAGAAACTTTTCAAGAAATTCAATCTGCATATACATATCTTCTAAAATTTCATAACCAAGATATTGATCTTAATATTAATAGTACTATTACATATACTGATTTAGTTAAACAATTCTTAGATGGAATTATTAATAAAAATCTTGATTCTGAATGTTTTTTAAATTTAATTAATAATAAATGTAATGAAATTACAATTGATCTATTTAAAACCCTACCTAAAACTACTCTTCTTAATTTCAAGAATATTGCTGATCGCTACTCTAGTACTTTAAATATTAGCAATGATATAACTAATAAAATAAGTCAACTAGTTAAAGAATGTACAAAAGATGATAATGTTATATTACTTAATCCAAATTTGAGTAATCTTATTAATGATGAAGTTTATAAATTAGATATTAGTGGAGAAATATTTTATATTCCATATTGGCATCATGAACTTATATATGACTTATCTTATAATTCTTTAATTGTACAGTGCGAACCAAAATTACCTTCTTATATAAATATTGACAAATATAATAACTTATACATTAATATAAGTACATCTATTATTAGTATTATTAACACTAATAATATTGATATATTAATTGATAATAAAAAATTTTATATTCCTATCAAAGAACTTAAAATTATTAAATATCAACGATACACTATCTTAAATCAAGGTATACCTATGATTAATACTAACAATATATATTCTATATATAATAGAGGTTCTATATATATTGATATAACATTTACTGATATTGATTAACCTAGTTCTTGATATATAAATAAAATTACAAAAAAAAATTTTATTTATATTTGTATTAATTACTTATCAACTTAAGCCCCTACTGTAGCAACTGCCTTCTTTCGAACTACTTTCTTTTTAACTGGTGCAACTGGCTCTGGCTCTAGTTCTGGCTCTGGCTCTGGCACTAGCACTGGTTCTGGAACAGTAACTGCTTCTACTGTTTCCTCTACGACTTCTTCTTCTTCATCATCTGTATCATCGGCCATTGTAACTCCAACAGTTGTTTCATCACTATCATCACCAACTACTTCAAGAGCTGCACGATCACTAGCAGAAAGCTTTACTAGACACTTACCTTTCATTGAAACTTTTGGCTTTACAACAGCCTGATGTAGCTTCCAAGTTACCCCAAACTTTCCACCAATAAAGTAAAGACCTCCACAACGAATTACTGTTGCTACATTAATCTGCTTAGGAATAAGCTCTGTTGGAACAACTCCCTTATCATTTGGAAATAGTGGTTTTGACTGTGTATCATAAATTTCAATATTAAATACTCCATCCCATACCGGAACTTTTAGTCGTAGAGTTGGTGGTCGAGTATAATCAAACTCACCTGCATTTTCGTGTCCTTCTGGATACTTAGGATACTTAAGCATTGGAGTCCATAGTGCATCACACACTTCTGGAGTTAGCTTAGGCTTATTCATCCAATCCTTACTATTTTTAATTGCATCTGCTTTTAGCTTAGCTTCAAATGCCTTCATATTTTCAAGAAATTTAGCTACTTCTGGACTATTATATTCTTCCTTCGGAAACTGAAGTGACATATCATATGTTCGAGCACCATCATCTCGAACATACTCATTAATACCCCAAGTCAGCATAAGTGGTGTAGATAGATCTAGACTCTTCTTGGTATTCGCATTCAGAAGACCAACACCTTTACCACCCTGGCCATTTACTTTTGGCTTAGTATAAACATAATCAGTTTCAGCATTAAATTCAACAGCATCAATGGGTTCCCAGTCGTTTGTCATAGCAGCCATTATTAGATAGTTTAATATTAAAAGTTATCTTTAAATCAATTTTTTTTCAAATTATAAAAAAATAAAAATATAATATATAATGTATTATAAAAATAATACAACTAAAAAAAAACTTAATAATGTTACTAGTATTTTAGGAGGAAAAAAATATAAAAATTATACAAAACAATTAATTGGAGGTATTTTAGACAATATATCTATAAAAAAAAGCAAAAAAATTAAAAAATCTTTACACCAGTTGAAAAATAATTCGAAAATAATAGGTAATATCGCACAAAACTCACTTAATCATTTTTTAGATCTTGCATCTAATAGTACTGATATTGCACAAAATGCTCTTATAAATACTTATAAAATTTTAGCACCAAACCAAAAAGTAGAAAAAGAAGTTCAACAAGAAATTTTAAAAATTAATCCTAATAAACAATCTAATAAAAAACCTAATAAATCTAATAAAAAACCTAATAAATCTAATAAAAAAAACAAATATATTAACGAATGGGAAATATACAATAGAACTAATATATAATTTAATATATTAATAAAATATATTAAATTTATTTTTCATCTATATTGATAAACACACTATTACATAAACGTTTTATCACTTTATCTTCTTTACAATCTTCTGTGCAACTTTTTACTAAACGCATATATTCTTCTTGCTCTTTTGAATTCTTATTCCAATTTGGATGCTCTACTATCCATTTATCTAGATTTTGTCGTTGATAATGTGTTACTTTACTTATTGCATCTTTTAAATTTCTATTTTCCTCATCTTTTGACCACATATCATTATCTGCGTCACATTTTATATATAATGTTTCATTTTTCATATCTGTACAATGCATCGGTCTCTCATGTAACGATAGTTTATTCATATTTTCAATAAATATATTTGATACACCTTCACAAATTCCTTTATCTTTTGTAACTAATAAATTATCGATCGATACTTTTATTTTATCTATAAATTCATTTATTGTTAATGCATCTTTACACGTTTCATTTAAAAATATATTTATATTAAATTTCTGTTTATTTATTGTATTATTTACAGTTGTTCCTACCTTTGGTATTAATTCATTTATTTGATTTCTTAGATTTTTATTTTCTATCTCAACCGCCTCTTGTTGCTCTTTAAATGTTTCAAATTGTTTAAATAATATTGTTCTAAATTCTGTATTTTCGTGTACTAATTTTTGAATTACATCTGTAGTTGTTACATCACATACCGTTGACTTATTATTTAAATTTTCTAAAGCATTTATATCTAACTTTTTACAACTTTTTTGATGTCTATATAAATTTTGTCTATGTGTATATGACTTACCACAAACACAGATAAACACTTCCGAACTTTTAGGAACTTTTTTAGTATCATTTGTATCATTTTCTCTATTTTTATGTTTTTGTGTTGATAAATGTCGTTCATATTGACTTTTACGTGACGTTTTATAGTCACAACAATGACAAGTAAAAATTTCGGAACTTTTTTCGGAACTTTTTTGTATCATTTTGTATCTTTAAAATGATATAATAAAAAGTTCCTAAATCTAATAAGTTAATAATATAATTCTACTATAATATTCAAAGTATCTAATATTACTAATTTTATTTTTACAAAAACATTTTTCTCTCTTTCATTTTCTATTATAGCTTGATTTGCAGACAACCACACTGTTAATACCGCATATTCATCTCTATTATTTGTATTTATTACAGTTTGATATAGCAAAGATAATTTTGCCAAATAATTATTTGGCAATATAGAAAAAAGATAACAAAGTCTCTCCATTATTTTATCACTATTAGTATAACCATTCATATACAAATATCTTAATAAATGCACTGCATCTCTGGTGCTATTAATATTATTTACATAATATTTTGATAACTGTATATTATATTTATTTGGTATTACATAAAAAAATTTTAAAAAAATATCAAATTTTATCAAAATATCAAATTTTATCAAAATATTATTACTCATATATTTCTCATATATTATACAAATATTATTACCAATTAACATACGGAACCTTTTGGAACCTTTTGGGTATCATTTTTAATATTTAAAAATTATGGTGTTAAATAAATGGTTTAATAATAATAACTTATTAACTATATTTGATGTAAAATAATAATATTAAAAAATTTATTATATTCCCAGAACTTTTTTGGGTATCATTTGGTATCATAAAATGATACCCAAAAAAGTTCCGATATTCATAAAATTCATAAAATTTTAAAAAAAAAATATTAGGTAACAAATATTTTTTGCATTTTTTAGTGTTGTATTACCATATTTAATAATAACCAAAATATTTAAATATTTTTGATATTTTTTTTTTTTTTTTTCGTGTTTTAATTCTCTTTTTGAAAAATAGAAAAAATTCAGATATTTCTATAAAATTTTAAAATAGAATTAAAAATGCAAAAAAAAAAAAAGTTTCTTTAAGCCCCAAATATTTAATATATTTAAAAAATAGAGAGAAATAGAGAGAGAAAATTGAAAAAATATAAAATCGTAAAAATTTTATAATAAAAGCATACTAGCTAACATTAAATGGATATTTGGGAACTAAGAGAACTAAATCAAATTCTAACACAAAATAAATTTGGACATAATAAAATTAAGAGTAATTCAGATTTATATAATTATCAAGAAATGTTAAGAATAAAATATCCTGATGAATGGGAGAGAAAATTTAAAAATAAATGGCCTTTAAGAATTATATACTATGACAAAAATAATAATATGGAAACATACCAGTTTTATGTTAATAGAAATTCTAATATGACAAAAATTATGTTTATGTTTAAAAATTACTTAATCTGTCAAAAAATAACATTAACTAATTGTTTTGGTTATGATATTGCTGAAAATATTCTAAGTTATATGCCAACAATTCTTGATATTAGTGATATTATTAATAATTATATATATGTTCATACTAGACCATTCAAAAGTATGAATACTGGAAAAGAATATATAATGAATATTACTCAAAGAGTTAAAGTACCAGATAATATGACTATTAATAGAGTTCACGGACAAATTTCATCAGTTGGACAACAACAAGAATCTAGATATACAATTCTTAGATTCCGCGCTATACCCTCCCATATTACAAAATCATTTTAATATAAAAAATGCGTTATAAATTTTTTATATTACTTATCAGACTTAGACAAATGGATCATAATCATTATCATCTCCTAGATCTACTTGTTTAATATTTTTCACATTAGTCTGTAATGTAATATTATTAAGACTACACGGATCATTAGGATCCATAATTCCTTGGAATTCTTTTTCAATATACTCTTCACTATTTAAAATATCAACTTGTTGTTCAGATAATGTAACAGTTTTATTAACATCAAGTAGTACACTAAATGCACTAGTTCCAAAATACCCATCTTGACCACACATTACATTAGCAGATACACCGCGTAAATTGTCTAGCTCACCGTGTCTAGCTGCTTTAAGAAATTGCTCTGGAGTTTCTTCAAAAGAAGCTTTTGCAATTGGACCAATATCATCATTATTAATACCATGTCTGAATACAGATACTAAATTTTTGTTAACAGTCATTCTGTCACATAAAAGACTTAGATGATGGTAGTTAATATAAGCACCATCGTGTTCAATAACTTCTGTAAATTCATTATAAATAATTTGTCTAGCAGCTTCAAGACCTAATACTCTATAGACTTCTTGAATATCATTAGTATATGTTTTAGTTGAATCAAATTCATCATGCGCAAGTAATTCTAAAAGATTAGTTCCAACAGTATCTAATACCCAAATTTCTTTACGATTATATGCTCCATTATCTTCTTCTAGTGAATCAGTAATTTTTCTTGGAATAACAGCAGATATATTTTTAATGCCACGTAAAATTAAGTTATTTAATAGTTCATCTTGAAAATTCTTAAGAACATAAATTTCATCAGATTGATCTAATGAATGGACTAAATTAGGCTTCTTCTTATTATTATTCATAATATTTTTTAATCGAATTCTAAATATTAAATCATCTGCATTATAATCAGAATATACACAACTAATAGTATTACCATATGCATATGTTAAAGCAAAATTAATATCATCCATTGAAATATTTTTATCTAACATTTCTACTCTATTCATCTCTATTCTAATAATCCAATTAGATTTATTATCATCAGACTCACCAGGTTCTTCTAAACATTGGTTTAATACTTGACTAAACTCTCTATATTGACTAATTATATCTTGATCAGTATTAATTAGTGTATTTAAATCATCTGGATCATAACAAATAGTAACAGTTTTAACAATATGTTTTAGTTTAGTATGTTCTAATTTATTTACCATTTGTAAAGCAGCATCTTTATCATGCTCAATCTCTTTAGGTAAATATACGGTACAAGAAGGATTTTTTGGATTTTCAGATAATGATAATATTTCTTCAATGCGTGGCACACCACGTGTAACATTCGATTTAGATGCAACACCAGCAAAGTGGAAAGTATTAAGAGTTAATTGAGTAGTGGGCTCACCAATTGACTGCGCTGCAATAACGCCAACCATTTCTCCAGGATTGACAATAGCCTCTTTATACATTCTAACAATTGTATCAAGCATATATGTTAATGCACTTTTATTAAATCGTTTAATAATTAATAACTGCTTAGGTGATAAGTAAAAGTAATATAATACAGTAAACAGTTTATTAGGCTTAGAATATGTTAAATTATTTAGTAAGTTATATGTATCTTCTATTAGCATAAATGCCTCAAGAGGTGTAATATCAATTGTAGAATCTGCATTTAAATTTTCCTGTCCTTGTACATTATTAATAATATGTGTAAATGCAATTGGTAAATGAACTTGTTTATTATATAGATTTTTAAATACATTTTCAATAATATCTACCTGAGAATCTTTCATATATTCAATATAACTATTCATTTTTTCATTTAGTTGTGTTATCTGTTGTTTATATAATTTAGCAGTAGATCCATTAAATATACGATTTATATCATCTCGTTTATTAACTGAAATATGGAAATAATTATAAATTTCTTCTTTACTCATTTGAACAAGTGGTAATACCTGGCTTTCAACTCTTACTGGATCAAATCCATCATCTCCATATGAGAATTGAACAATTTTATCTTTATTGTTTCTTACAGTCATATCATATCTAACCATTAAATCTTCTAATGCTTTAATAAGTCGTCGAGAAATATAACCAGTTTGACTAGTTTTAACTGCAGTATCAATTAAACCAACACGACCACCCATTGCATGGAAGAATAATTCAGTAGGAGTAAGTCCACCAATAAATGAACTCTCAATAAATCCTCTTGCGCCTGGCGAATCATCATATTTTGTATAATGAGGTAATGTACGATTCTCAAACCCATATGGAATTCGTTTTCCATCAACATTCTGTTGACCAAGTGCAGAAACCATTTGAGCAATATTTAAATCACTACCTTTAGACCCAGCATTAACCATAATTACAAATCTATTATCACGATCAAGACTAGATCTTCCAATTTGTCCAGCTTCATTAGTTGCTTGATTAAGAATATTATTAACTTGTTCTTCAAATGCCATATCATTAGTCTTACCACTTTTATTTTCAAATATACCTAGATGACTCTGATCAATAATATTTTGTACAGCAGCTTTTTTAGCAGTAATTACTTTAATAATTGCTTCGTTTGTAGCATCATCCGCAATTAAATCACTAATTCCAACACTATAAGAATCTGATTTCATAAATTCAGTAATAATACTTTGTAGATTATCAATAAAATCAGCAGATGCACGCTGACCAAAATCATTATAAATTCGCTGAATTAAACCTTTAGATCCATCTCCTAAAACACCTTTTTCAAGTTGTCCTCTAAAATATTTTCCATTAATAATTTCAATAACATTATTAGATGTATTATAATCTTCACTGTCCTTAAATTTCTTACTTTTATATTTAAGTGTAATTGGTGGAATAATTTGACTTAGTAATTCAAAATTACTGATAGTTTCAGATGAATTTTGTAGTTTACTAATATCTATATTATTAACACCCATTAGCAAATTCATAGCTGTTCTTGGTGTAAAATTAATTAGTTGCCGTGAAAATTGATAACATCCAAGTAGAGAATCTTGGAAAATACCAATAATAGATTTATTATTTGCAGGACTAATAATTTGTGTAGGAATAGCAGCAAGATTTAGTAACTCAATTTCAGCTTCTTCATCTTGAGGCATATGAAGATTCATTTCATCACCATCAAAATCAGCATTATATGGCTTAGTATCTCCTACATTCATTCTAAAAGTATCACCTTGATATAAAATTTTAACAATATGACACATCATTGATAATCTATGAAGTGTAGGCTGACGATTAAATAAGACACCATCCCCATCCATCATATGTCTATGTACTTTATCTCCATTTTGTAATTTAATAGATTCTCTGTCAATATACCTTAGAGAAATATTTTCACCCGTTTTTCTTTCTAAAATTTTTGCACCAGGATATTCATCGGGTCCATTTCTAATTAATTTTAAAAGAAACTTTTTATTATTATCATTTACTGTAACTGGTTTGGTTAAATTTTTTGCAATTTTCAGAGGAATACCTAATTCTCTAATGGATAATTGAGGATCAGGTGTAATAACAGAACGAGCACTATAATCTACACGTTTACCCATAAGATTACCTCTGACTCGACCGGTTTTACCATTAAGTCTCTCTTTAATAGACTTTAATGGCCGACCAGATCGCTGAGCAACAGCTGCTACCCCAGGTATTTTATTATCAACTAGAGTAGCAATATAATATTGTAATACAGTTGCCCAATCATCAATTACATTACCATTTGCATTATTAGCAATTTTTTCTTGTAGTGTTTTATTTGCTTTAATAATATTTACAATAATATGGGTAATATCATCTTCACTACGCTGTTGTGAATCATGTTTTACAGATGGCCGAACTGCCGGTGGTGGAATTGCAAGTATTTGACAAACCATCCATTCTGGTCGAGACCAAATAGGACTAAACCCCATAAATGATATATTATCATCTGAAATTCGACGAAATAGTTTAATAACTTTCTCTGGTGTAAGTTTAATTGAAATTTTAGAAGTTTCATCACTTCCCTCTACAGTTTCAATATCATCCCATTCTGCAATTAATGTTGCTAGGTTTTCCTTTTTAATTTTATTAGGTTGCTTACAACCACATCCATCATCGGTACCTTCGCCACAACGTTTACTCTTACTAGCGTGCTGAAATACTTGACTCCATCTTTCATCCGCATTTAAATTTAAAAATTCCTTATATTTCTCTTTACTAATTAATAATTTACTACATTTAATACAAGTACATCTAAGTATTTTAATAATAGTTGGTAAATATTGTATATAAAATACCGGTTTAGCTAAATCTATATGACCAAAATAACCTGGTGTTTTCATATAGTCGTGACCATCAGTTGGACATATAAGCCCTGGTTCTAAAACACCCATTCTAGGATCAAATAAACCACCAATAACCGGTTTATTATTAATATAAGTATCTCTATTTGTAATTTCTGCTACAGAACCTTTTCGAATTTCTTCGGGAGATAAGATACTAAATTGGATACCGATAATTTTAGCTATATTTTGTTCATTTTCATTTTGAGTAGACATCTCCATATATTAACAAAACAATATTTAGGTTATTTTTTTTTCAATTTAATGTAAAAATTGAAAAAAAAAATAAAATAAATTATCTTGTATATAAGTATAATTATGGAACCATCTGACAATTCATCTAGTCCTAAGTCGCATAAGTATAATACAAGATCAAAAAATAAATATTTACAAGATACTAATGAAATAACTAAATACAATGATAATAGTGATGAAGAATTTGATAAAGCTGATTATCATGAACTTTTATCAAAATTATTTCCTTCTAGCCATACGAGACAAAAAGCTAAAGCAACTAAAAGTTTATCTAAAAACCCAATGTGTAATATTATTATTACTAAAAGTAATAAGGTGAGAAATAAAAAAAGAAAACATTCAAAAAATAGCGTCATTTATACAGATTCAGATGAATTTTTAAGTGACAATGATGAAGATTATATGATGGAGAACAGTGAAGATGATAGTGAAGAAGATGATAGTGAAGAAGATGATAGTGAAGAAG
>TARA_B110000027_G_scaffold124520_1_pt1 | contig 22144 bp, 19 predicted proteins | sample TARA_B110000027 | Tara Oceans TARA_B110000027 (sample SAMEA4397101) | marine metagenome | biome: Polar Biome; feature: [SRF] surface water layer (ENVO:00010504); material: water (ENVO:00002006), including particulate matter (ENVO:01000060) such as... | depth 5 m
GCACCTAGTAGTGGACGACCAAACTTATCCATACGCTCACGCTCTACAATTAGACCAGTCGCAGGACCTTGGTAAGTCTTAAGTAGTGCAACTGGGAAACGCATATCTTCTAGTCTAAGTGCCTTTACAGCCTTAAAACCGAAGATGTTACCAATAATAGATGCAGTTAGGTTAGCTAAAGAACCTTCTTCAAATAGATCGATATCGTATGCAACGTAACAGAAGTAAGTATCTGGTGTGCTAGGTACTGGGTCTACACGGTATGCTTTCGCACGGTATAGATCACAAGCAGTTAGAAGATCCGTCCATACAACAGTCCATGTTGCAGTTGAAGACTCACCAGCAAGAGCTGCAGCAGCTTCTACAGGGTCAACACCTGGTTGAGGAGTACAACGGAATAATGCTAAGATATCAGTTTCTTTGATTGCGTAATCAGGATCCCAGTAACCCATTTTAGCGTAAGGGATTACACCAGATTCGTAACGTTCACTTTTGATTCGAGTACGTGATTCCACGGCTTGAGACATGACAACCTCCTTGGTTTAAGAGTTATGCTAAATAATTGCTGGGTTTTATGTCGTAAGAAGTAATTACCACTTAAAACATAACAAGCAAAATATAATATTTAATATTTTTTTTATCTTAATTAATAAGATATCATTAGGACTCAATAAATTATTCTGACTATTTTTTATTATATACATAAGTTATACTAATGTGTATTTCTAGCATGCGATTAGGTAGCATTTCCTACTAATACTAAAGACTTGTATTTTAGCTGCTGTAAATTAAATAATGCCAGGATCCAGATTTGAACTGGAGACACGAGGATTTTCAATCCACTGCTCTACCAACTGAGCTATCCCGGCATGTGTTAAAATTAATATTAACTTCCTATTATATTAGCGCAAAGATATCATTTTGACAAGTCTTCCCCATTTTTTTATATTATGCAAAAAATTTATCCCGCCCGAATTCTTAAAAAATTAGCAAATTTACAACTAGCAATTGGACTACTTCTTACAATTGGTATTATTGTAGCATTAGGTACTTTTATTGAACAAGATCAAAGTTTAATTTTTTATAAACAAAATTATCCTGAAACAAAACCTATTTTAGGTTTTGTTACGTGGCAACTAATTACTTTTTTAAAGTTAGACCAAATTTATACGTCATGGTGGTTTATTTTACTACTTTTTATATTTGGTCTTTCTTTGTTATCTTGTACATTAAGTGTGCAATTACCTGCTTTAAAAAGGTTTCGGCGGTGGAAATTTTATACTAATGTAACAAAGGCCAATGGCATAGAAAAGAAATTACCATTAAGTACTACTAACAGCTTTACATATCAATTACATTCATCCAACTACCATATTTTTAGACAAGGTAAAAAAAATTATGCCTACTCTGGACTATTAGGTAGAGCTGGACCAATTGTTGTTCATGCAAGTATTATTCTTTTGTTATGTGGTTCTACGATTGGGTCAATTAGTGGTTACATGGCTCAGGAAATAGTCCCTCGTGGTGAAGTTTTCCATGCCCAAAACTTAATTAAATTTGGTTCATTTAGCACTATTCCGCAAACGATTTCATGGCGTGTTAATGATTTTTGGATAACGTATACAGAAACGTTAAAAACTAATCAGTTTTATTCTGACCTATCATTACTGGACCCATTTGGTAATGAAATTAAAAGAAAAACAATTTTTGTTAATGAACCTTTCGTTTATAAGGGTTTAACACTCTACCAAACAGATTGGGATATTGTGGGTCTAAAAGTATTAGAAAAAAATGACGTTACAACTCAAGTTTCGTTAAAGAAGATTTCTAAAAATGGTCGCAAATTTTGGTTTGGTTCTATAACTACACCCTATAATAGAAGGTTTTCAGTTTTAACAAATGATTTACAAGGGAATATCTTTTTATATGATGAAAAGGGGATACTTATAAAGCAATGCAAGATTGGAGAAAAAATTTTATTACCTGATAATACTAATCTCATGTTCATAGATTTTTTAACATCTACTGGATTACAAATTAAAGAGGACCCAGGTATTCGAACCGTTTACTTAGCCTTTTTATTTTTAATTATTAGCGTTTATGCTAGTTTTATAACATATTCACAAATTTGGGCCACTGAAAACTTTAAAACACTTGCATTAGCAGGAAATTCGAACCGAGCAGTTTTATTTTTTCAGACCGAATTTGGGAAGCTAATTAATAAAACATCAAAGCGTAAATAAAATTCTATTTTTTACTATTTCGGAAGGTCCATTATATTTTTAATTTCTATCCAAAAATAAACTTTTTAGTTTTAGTAAAGTTCAAGAAAAATTGTGGGATTTTTAACGTTTCAACTCTAAAATAGATTGTATGTATAACATTAATTTTATTAATAAATTTTTTTAAAAAATTGTCTTTTATGAAAAGTTGGTTTTTATTTCTCTTTGCCCCTATTTTAATCTCAGCAACTCCACTTGCTGTTTCTGCTGATGTTAGTGGTCTTACACCTTGTAAGGATTCTGCTGGCTTTAAAAAGCGACTTGATGGAAGTGTAAAAAAATTAACTGGACGCTTAGCTAGTTATGATGAAGGTACTCCCGCTTATTTAGCGCTTGAAGCTCAAATTGATAAAACGAAAGTACGTTTTGATAAATATGGTAAACAAGGATTATTGTGTGGAGCTGATGGTTTACCACATTTAATAGTTGACGGGCGTTGGAGTCATGCTGGTGAATTTATTTTACCTGCTTTTACATTTCTATATATAACTGGTTGGATAGGCTGGGTTGGTCGAAGCTATCTTCAATTCTCGAAAAAAACAGATAAGCCAAACGAAAACGAAATTATTATTAATGTTCCGGTTGCAATTGGTATGATGTCATCTGGATTTTTATGGCCGATATCGGCGTGGAACGAATTAGTATCTGGAGAATTAATTGTTCCTGGAGATGAAGTTACAGTTTCCCCACGTTAAGCAAATACATACGATTAATTTAAAATAACCCTTTCTAAAGAAAAATGGATAAAAATTTACTTAAATATTTATCGACAGCGCCAGTACTGATAACAGCTTGGATGAGTATAACTGCAGCAGCGATTATTGAACTACAAAGATATGCTCCAGATACACTTTCATTTGCCAGTTACTAAACAAGTTTAGTTGGTATAACTTTAATGAAGTTGCACTTATAGATTGAAAAAAATTAGTGGCAACTTCATTGTATTTAAAGATACTTATTAGCTAGTGCTAAGGAACTTTAATTCATTATTTTTTAATATGAATAAAAAAAAACATTTATGCTTGAGATTAAGTAGTATTTTTACACGTTTACAATACAAAATAAATTTTACGATGCGTAATACCAGCTCCCTCTTGTTGCCAACCGATTTGTTACGCGATAATAGTAAACGTAAATTATTCAAAATTGTTACTGTAAAAGTTGAAAAAATTGTTTTAGATTTACTCGAAGACGAGACTTCATTTTTTTTGATAAATGAGAAGTCTATTTTCCCTAAACTTATTAAAGCAGCAACTGAAGAATTTTTGGTAAGTTGTTATGGTTATAATATTTGTTTACGCCCAACCCTAGTTAAAGAATCCTTTTATACAAAATTTTTATTAGAAGAAGAGAATTTTTTATTGACAGTACCGCTACAAATAATTAAAAATTCGGACTCAAAAGCTTTTTGTTCTATATTTGAACCTATTTATAATAAGGCATATGATAGTTTTATTGAGGCGTTATTGGATAACTTAATTGTTGAAATTACGAATGCAATAATGGCGCTGATCATAAACGAATTTTCAGTTATTTATGATGTTAGAAAAAAGCTTTACCGTTCAGCTTTTCTATCCTTAAGGAATGTTGAAAGGTTTCGAAATAATTTAAGTTGGCAAATACGAATTAAGCGTTTTGTGAAAAGACCTGCTGATATTTATAATAGTCAACAAGGAATTTGGGTAATCAGGACAACTGGCATTTATTTCCGCACTATTTATGCCAATCGTTCTGCAGAATTATTAAAATTAAACCAATCATCAACACTGACTTTAATTGGTATTGAAACAAAAGATTTTTTTGTAAGTCGGGTTGATGAAATAATATATGTCTTTGGAAGTACAGTAAGGTATACTTTTACTTCTATTTTTGGACAAGTAATAGGTTTGATTTGGCGCGGGATTATTGAAGGTTTAAAAAAATAGTTATTAAATCCTTACCGTAAAAGGCCTTTCGGTTTAAGAGGATGTACAAAAATAACGTTTTTTTATGTTAATATTGTGTTATATTAAGATAGTAAACTTTAGTTTCCGTAGAAATAAATTTATGAACGCTTTTATTGGTTACATTTTATTAATGACATTAATGTTTAGCCTAGCTGCTGGACTTTATTTTGGTTTAAAAACAATCCGATTAATCTAGTTTAAATATTATTTCTACAGTTAATTTAATTGTAGAAATACTAAAACCGAATATCATGAATTATCAAAACATTGAACAGAAACCTTTAATACGTGATTATATTGAAGGTTCACGCCGATTAAGTAACATTTTTTGGGCACTAGCCGTAAGTGCGGGTGGTCTAGGATTCTTTCTTAGTGGTCTATCCAGCTTTTTTAAAGTTAATTTATTAATTTTTTCCGATTCAACGAATATTTCTTTTTTACCACAGGGAATATTACTCGTTTTTTATGGTACAGTAGGTTCTATTTTAGGAATCTTTCTATTGTTGACTATTTGGTGGGATATAGGGTTTGGTTATAATGAATTTAGTAAAGAAACTCAACAAGTTACTTTATATCGAAAAGGGTTTCCTGGTAAAAATCGAGAGCTTTCCTTAAGATTTAATTTTGCCGAGCTTAAATCAATTAAGATGTTCATTCGCGATGGTTTAAATCCAAAACGACAATTGTTTCTTTGTCTTACAGATAATCGTGAAATACCGTTAACTGGAGTTGACCAACCAACTGCGCTGAATAAAATTGAGACTGAAGCTTTAAATTTAGCGAAATATTTAAATATTTACCTAGAGACTGAATAGGATTTACCTAAATTTCTTAGGGCGAACGACGGGAATCGAACCCGCGAATGCTGGAACCACAACCCAGTGCCTTAACCACTTGGCTACGCTCGCCTATATACAATAGAAATTATAACACATAGGATTCTTAAACAGCTAAAAACTAGTATTGTAAATAACTTTTATTTAAAGCATAAGAATTTTATAATTTTTACTTTTGAAAATTTATAACGAAAAAATACTTGTAGTTGATGATGAAATAAGTATTCGCCAGATTTTAGAAACACGACTTTCAATCCGTGGATATGAAGTTATTTTAGCGGCAAATGGGGAAGAGGCACTCTTTCTTTTTAAGAAAGAACAGCCGAATCTTGTTATTTTGGATGTCATGTTACCAAAAATGGATGGATATGAGGTTTGTAGTGAAATTAGAAAGGATTCACAGATTCCAATCATAATGTTGACTGCTCTAGGTGATATAGTTGATCGTGTTATGGGACTTGAGCTTGGAGCAGATGATTATGTGATGAAACCATTTTCTCCAAAAGAGTTAGAGGCGCGAATTCGCTCTGTATTACGACGGACCGAAATGCGCAGTTCGTTTCCATCACAAAACTCCAATAAAAATATTCTTCAAATTGGAAAGTTACTAGTCGATACAAATAAGCGGCAGGTTTTTAAAGGAAAAGAACGGATTAAACTTACGGGCATGGAATTTAATCTTTTAGAGTTATTAGTTAGTAAAGCTGGCGAACGTCTTTCAAGAGCCACAATTTTAGACCGTATTTGGGGCTATACACCGGAGCGTTATCTTGATACGCGTGTTGTTGATGTTCATATTTCTCGACTGCGCTCTAAATTAGAAGAAGATCCTAGTAATCCTGACTTAATAATTACTGCACGTGGAACAGGTTATATGTTCCAAAATTATCAAAATGATACCTTTACGTAATTAAAACCCTGCAAATTATAGGTTTCCATCTTTTATCTTTTACTGTTAATCCAGTAACCTTAAAACACGAAAATAAGGCTTTCGCAGTACCCTAAACGTTTTTAACTATTCATGAATACTAAAATTTTATTCTCTAACAAAAGAACAAAATGTATTTGAAAGTTTGAATTTCAATCAAAATACCAAAACCAATTATGTAATTCCATTAAAGTAAAGGTTGAAAAAACAAGTTAATTAATGTGTATTTTAAATCAAGATATTTATAAATGTTTATTACCTAATCTATTAGAAATTCAAAGGGTTAGTTTTTGTTGGTTTCTAGAAAAAGGTTTACTTCAGGAACTCGAAAATTTTTCTAATATTCGGGATTACTTAGGAGAACTAGAATTAAGTTTATCTGCTAAGCAATATAAAATAAGACGCCCTAAATATTCATTAGCTGAAGCAAAACGGCGTGATACTACTTATGGTATTCGGATCTATGTTATTGCTAAATTAGACTACTTAATTACAACTGAAAGTAAAAGAGGCGAAGTATTTTTAGGTGATATCCCCTTAATGACCAATGAAGGAACCTTCTTGGTTAATGGTATTGAACGTGTAATTATCAATCAAATTGTTCGAAGTCCCGGTATATATTATAAACGAGAAGCTAGTAAACAAAACACCTATATCTATACGGCAAGTTTAATTTCAAATCGAGGGACATGGGTGAAATTTGAAATTGACAAGGACGATTTAATTTATGTTAAGGTTGATAAGGCAAAAAAGCTATCTGGCTACGTTTTTTTAAAAGCACTGGGGTTAACAGACGCGGAAATTTTAACTAGTTTAGAACAACCAGAATATTTTCAAAAAACGCTTCAGGGGTGTGAGGTAACTAATATTGAAGATGCTTTCTTAGAAGTTCACAACAAATTACGTCCTGGTGAGCCTGCCACTGTAAAAGGTGGTCAACAGTTATTATACTCTAGATTTTTTGATCCTAAGCGGTATGACTTAGGTTATGTTGGACGCCATAAAATTAATCAAAAATTAAACTTAACTATAGATGAAGATGTCCGTATTCTTATTCCCCAAGATGTTCTTGCTATAATTAATGAATTAATAAATTTTCGCCTTACCCCAACAGCTGAAGATGACATTGATCATTTAGGGAACCGACGAATTCGTTCTGTTGGAGAATTATTACAAAATCAAGTCCGTATTGGATTGAATCGTTTAGAACGAATTGTTCGTGAACGAATGACTATTTGTGAACAAAAATACCTCCGGGTTAATATTTTAATTAATCCAAAGCCTTTAGTTTCCTCCATTCGCGAATTTTTTGGTTCAAACCCATTATCTCAATTTATGGATCAAACCAACCCATTGGCAGAAATAACCCATAAACGTCGTTTATCCGTATTAGGACCTGGTGGTATTACTAGGGATCGAGCTGGTTTTGCTGTCCGAGATATCCACCCAAGTCAATATGGGCGTATTTGTCCGGTAGAGACTCCGGAAGGACCAAACGCTGGATTAATTGGATCCTTATCCACATATGGACGTATTAATTCTTATGGTTTTATTGAAACACCTTTTTATCAAGTACAGGCTGGTCGTGTAATTAAAAGAAATTTTCCCATTTATTTAAACGCTACAGAGGAAGATCAATACCGTCTTGCTGCCGGTGATTTATTAGTAAGTGAAAAAAATTATATTCAAGGTTCGCGGATTCCAGTTCGCTACCGCCAAGAATTAATAACTGTCGAACCCGAAGAAGTTGATTACGTTGCAGTATCACCTATCCAAGTAGTTTCATTAGCAGCTTCTCTGATACCGTTTCTTGAACACGATGATGCGAACCGCGCTTTAATGGGTTCTAATATGCAAAGGCAATCTGTCCCACTTTTATACTCGGAGGCTCCACTTATTGGAACTGGTTTAGAAGGTCAAACTGCACGTGATTCCGGAATGACAGTTTTAAGTGTTCATAATGGAAAAGTTAGTAAACTTAGTGAAGGGCAAATCTTTATTCGCGATAAATCTAATAATACTATCAAATATTTTCTTAACAAGTATCAGCGATCAAACCAGGATACTTGTATAAACCAAGTCCCGTTAGTTTGTGTCAATGAAAAGGTTTTTACCGGCCAAGTTTTAGCAGATGGTGCCTCTACACAAGGTGGAGAATTAGCGGTAGGACAAAATATCTTAATTGCCTATATGCCTTGGGAAGGTTATAACTATGAGGATGCCTTTGTAGTTAGTGAGCGACTTATTTATGATGATTTATTTACGTCAATTCATATTGAAAAGTTTGAGATTGAAATTCGTCAAACAAAGCTTGGAATGGAAGAAATAACACGAGATTTACCAAATGCAAGTGAAACGTCAATAAGGCATCTAGATGAAAATGGGATTGTAAATATCGGTGCATGGGTAGAATCTGGTGACGTTCTTGTTGGTAAATTAACACCTAAAGGTGAATCAGATTACCCACCAGAAGGTAAATTACTTCGAGCGATTTTTGGCGAAAAATCGAGGGATATAAGAAATACTTCATTAAAATTACCTCATGGAACATCGGGTCGAGTTTTAGATGTAAAGATATTTTCCCGAAGTAATAGAGATGATTTACCACCAGGAACAAATGAAATTATAAAAGTGTATATTGCCCAAACAAGAAAAATTCAAATTGGGGATAAGATGGCAGGCCGACATGGAAATAAGGGTATTATAAGTAAAATTCTTCCACGTCACGATATGCCTTTTTTACCTGATGGGCAACCCGTTGATATTTTACTAAATCCATTGGGGGTACCTTCTCGGATGAACGTTGGGCAAATTTTCGAATGTCTATTAGGGTTAGCCGCAGAGCAATTAAATGCGAGGTTTAAAGTTGTACCATTTGACGAAATGTATGGTGTTGAAGCTTCACGGGCATTTGTTAATAAAAAATTATTATTAGCAAGTAAAAGGCATTCATGGTTATTTTCATCTGATCACCCAGGTAAATTTATACTTCGTGATGGGTTAACAGGTAAAAATTTCGATAATCCAATAACAGTTGGAAATGCTTATATGCTGAAATTAGTACATTTAGTTGATGATAAAATTCATGCTCGATCGACGGGACCATATTCACTTGTTACTCAACAACCCCTTGGGGGTCGTGCACAACAAGGTGGCCAAAGATTAGGAGAAATGGAAGTTTGGGCTTTGGAAGCATTTGGGGCTGCCTATACATTACAGGAACTTTTAACAATAAAATCAGATGATATGCAGGGTCGGAATGAAACTTTAAACTCAATTGTTAAAGGTCGCCCAATCCCTAGACCAGGGACTCCAGAATCTTTTAAAGTATTGATGCGTGAACTTCAAGCTTTATGTTTAGATATTGCTGCTTATAAAGTTAATTTAGGTCATGACACTAAACTAGATGATACTGAAATTAATTTAATGGAAGAGTTCCAAGAAACCGTTAACTTTCAAAGTAGCAAAAATAAAACGCCACCAGAAGAGCATTATTTAAACTATCAGACACAAGTTGACTCTAAATTTTTCGTTGATGACAAAATTTAATCGTCATTAATTTTTAACCAATTCACTAATTTATTTGTTTACCCTAATTTTATGTTGAGGATAGAAAAATCCTTTGATTATGTGAAAATTAATATCGCATCACCTTCGCGAATACGGAGTTGGAGCGAACGAATTTTACCAAATGGTCAAATTGTTGGAGAAATTACTAAACCTGAAACCATTAATTACCGGACATTAAAACCTGAAATGCATGGTTTATTTTGTGAAAGAATTTTTGGTCCAGTAAATGATTGGGAATGCCATTGTGGTAAATATAAACGTGTAAGGCATAAGGGTATAATTTGTGAACGGTGTGGCGTAGAAGTTATTGAATCAAATGTCCGTAGACATCGGATTGGATTTATTGAATTAGCTTCGCCTGTTACACATGTTTGGTATGTTAAAGGTCGACCTAGTAAAATTGCCACAATTTTAAATATTTCTTTAAAAGAATTAGAACAAATTGTTTATTTTAATTCTTATATTGTTACGAATTCTGGTACAAGCACGGAATTAAACCTTAAACAACTGCTAGGTGAAACTGATTGGGCGGCTTTTGACTATGCCAGTGAAGGAAAATCGGATGTTGAAATATCTATTGGTGCAGAGGCTATTAAGACTCTAATGGAACAAATTGATCTTGAAGAAGAATCAAAAAATTTACGAGCTTCAATTCCAAGTGCAAAAGGTCCAGAGCGTGAAAAATTAATTAAAAGACTCCGTGTAATTGATCAATTTATTGCCTCGTCTTGTAACCCATCATGGATGGTTTTAAGTATCTTACCTGTATTACCTCCTGATTTACGACCGATGGTACAACTAGACGGGGGAAGATTTGCTACTTCAGATTTAAATGATTTATACCGACGTGTTATTAACCGGAACAATAGACTTGCACGTTTACAAGAAATTATGGCCCCTGAATTAATCATCCGTAATGAAAAGCGAATGTTACAAGAAGCTGTTGATGCTTTGATTGATAATGGTAAACGGGGTCGTGCAGTTGTTGGGTTAAATAATCGCCCATTAAAATCGTTATCCGATATTATTGAAGGAAAACAAGGTCGTTTTAGACAAAATTTATTAGGAAAAAGAGTTGATTATTCCGGTCGGTCGGTGATTATCGTTGGTCCAGAATTAAAATTAAACCAATGCGGTTTACCAAGAGAAATGGCTATTGAACTTTTTCAACCTTTTGTTATTCATCGATTAATTTATGAAGGTCTAGTAAATAACATTAAAGCAGCTAAGAACATTATTCAAAAAAATGAAGTTTTAACCTGGAAAATATTAGCCCAAGTCATGAAGGGTCACCCTATTCTTCTTAATCGAGCTCCAACTTTACATAGACTAGGTATCCAATCATTTGAACCTATTTTGGTTGAAGGGCGGGCAATAAAACTTCACCCGCTTGTTTGTCCCGCCTTTAACGCAGATTTTGATGGAGATCAAATGGCCGTGCATATTCCCTTATGTCTAGAGGCTCAAACAGAAGCAAGAATTTTAATGCTGGCTCCAAATAATTTTTTATCACCAGCAACAGGCGAACCTATTTTAACACCAAGTCAGGATATGGTATTAGGCTGTTACTACCTTACGGCTAATAACCCTTCACAATATCGAACAAAAAATCATTATTTTTCTAATTTTGCAGATACTCTAGTAGCATATCAACAAGGACAAATTGGTTTACATACTTTTGTTTGGGTAAGGTTTAGTGGGCTTGTTGAACAACCGTTACATAGTATGAAAGAACATATTATTCAAAATAAAAAAATGTTTGTCTCTCCATATGAGGTAATTAAAAAAGATGAAGATGGTAACGTATTGTCAAGATATGTTCGAACAACTCCTGGACGAATTCTTTTAAATGAATCTTTCAAATAACATTTGACTTTAAAAAAATAAATGCAACACGATATTGATAAAAAATTACCCTTTTATAATGACGTAGTTAATAAGCGTAAATTACAAAATTTAATGGATCAAACCTTTCACAATTATGGGGTTGTCAAATCATCTATAATTGCGGATAGAGTAAAGAATTTAACTTTTCATTATGCTACACGGTCTGGAATCTCGTTAAATAGTGAAGATTTTCGAGTTCCTTATCGTAAAAGACAATTAATTGGTTTAACTAGTGCGGAAGTTGAAGTTACAGAACGAAAATATAGTAGCGGTACTATCACAAGTGTTGAACGTTTTCAAAAGGTTATCGATATCTGGAATAATGCTAGTAATACGTTAAAAGATGAAGTTTTAACGTATTTTAGAGAAAGTGACCCCCTAAACCCGCTCTATATAATGGCGTTCTCTGGTGCAAGGGGGAATATTTCACAGGTTCGACAATTAGTTGGAATGCGTGGTTTAATGGCTGACCCGCAAGGACAAATTATTGATTTACCTATTAAAAGTAATTTTCGTGAGGGTTTAAAAGTTACAGAGTACGTAATTTCGTCATATGGGGCTCGAAAAGGTTTAGTTGATACTGCTTTAAGAACTGCAGATTCGGGTTATTTAACTCGTCGTTTAGTAGATGTTGCACAAGATATCATTGTTCGCGATGAGGATTGTTTAACCACTGAAGGATTGTTATATAGCGATTTATTTCAACGTTATAAAACAACATTATCTTTTAAAGATAGGATAATTGGTCGACTTTTAGTTGAGCCTATCTTTTCCAAAGATAAAAAAACATTAATAGCACCAGCAAATGCGGAACTGAATGTTTCAATAATTAATAAAATTGAAAAATATAACAGTCATGATATAAAAGTTCGTTCACCTTTAACGTGTAATTCTCATCGTTCTGTTTGCCGAAAATGTTATGGTTGGCATTTGTCATATTCTCGTATTGTAGACCTTGGTGAAGCAGTTGGAATAGTTGCGGCCCAATCAATTGGAGAACCTGGTACACAACTAACAATGCGAACATTTCATACTGGAGGTGTTTTTTCCGGAGATTTAACACGTCAAATACGGGCACCTTTTCCTGGTACGGTCTTTTATAATCTTAATTCTAAAACCACGCTAGTTCGTACGATGCATGGGGAAAAAGGGTTTAAATTAAATGAAACGGTCAATTTAACAATTGAAAACTACAATAAAACTCGTATTTATTTAGAAATACCTGAAGGTAACATCTTACTCGTAAATAATAATCAAAAAGTTTATTTAAGCCAAATTCTTGCTGAAATTAAAAAGGATGCAAATTTAATTTTAGAAGAAGACAGTAAACATGTTTACACGCAGGTCTCAGGTGAAGCTTTTTTTCAAAATGTTGAAATAAATAATGTTTTAGATAAGCAAGGGGCTGTTAATAAAATTAGTAAAAAGGCTGGATTAATTTGGGTTTTACATGGTGAACGTTATTCATTACCAAAGTCAACCATTATTGAAACTCAAGTAAGTTGTAAACTTTCTTCTGAACACATATTAGCACGGCAACAAACCCTGAATAATTATTCGGGGTTAGTTAAGTTCGATTTGTTAGCTAATGAAAAATTATTAAAAATCTTATATTTTTCATTAATGCTAAAGAATACAAAGTTAATAAGACATGATGAGACGAACTCTACATTAATTATTTCTAGTACCAATGTTAAGAAAAAGTTTCAATTAGAAGTAAAAAATAGAGACTTTTTAGTAAATGGTCAAACCATAGCCGTTTTAAAAGAAGACCTATATAAAACGCAAACAGGTGGCATTATTTGTTATGATATCGAAGAAAATAAAGCCACAAAAAAACGTCGCAGTACAAAAAAAGTCTTTTCTGGACTATTGTATTGGATCCCCGAAGAAACTCATGTTTTAAATTCTTCGCTAATCGACAATTTAAAAATACAACCAAATAGTCTTATTCCGAAAGGAGTGGAGATTTGGCCAGGAAATTTCACAAAATTGGGTGGGCTTGTTCAGTTTGATGATACTACCCAGGAACTAACAATTAAACCTGGCGAGTTATTTGTTGTGAATGATTTACAATATAAAAAAAAGTTTGAAAAAAACTTATTTATTAAACCAGGCGAAATTTTAGTAGATAATATCATCGCACAAAAACTTTGTTACCGAGAATCTTTTGAAATTAATAATGCATTATATGTATTAATTCGACCGGTGCAAATTTACCAGATTCCAAGAGAAAAAGGGTTTGTCCTTGAGCATCTTTTTTTTCCTACTAATGCCAACCAAAGTATTAAATTAAAAACGGTGAAACGTATTTTCTTTAAAAATTGGGAGCGTGTAAAGTCAAAAACTGGTGTAACTCTTCTTCAAACATTTCTTGTTTTAGATTTAAAAACCAAATTTTCAAACCTTCAACCTCAAATTGAAACCATTTTAATACCTGGAACAACTAATAACTATCGATTAAAAGTTTCTTTGTATGAAGTATTTAAAAGGGATAGGATAATTTCAAAGGAAGTTAAGGAAAATATTATTTCTTCAACAAAGTATTTAGTTCGAAAAAATCAATTTATTTATCCAAATACAGTTGTCGCTGAAACATTAGTATCTTCCAAATTATCAGGTACTCTGACAGGTATAAGAAATAATGATAATAATGGAATAAAAGATATTTTAATTTTAAAGGATAGTGACGTCAAAAAAGTTTCTTGGTCTTCCTCTCAAGAAGAATTAAAAGTTCAAGTAAATGACTTAGTGCGTATTGGGTGTTTACTTACAGATTGTAGAAAATCAATTTATTCTGGTCAAATATATGATATTACTGACAATATTATTTCCATTCGTTTAGGTCGTCCTTATTTAATTTCGGAAAATAGTATTTTAAGGGTTAATTCCGGTAATTTTGTCCAACGAGCGGATATTTTAGCAACTCTAGTTTATGAAAAATTAAAAACAGTTGATATTGTTCAAGGTTTACCGAAAGTAGAAGAAATTTTAGAAGCTCGAAAGATTAAAAACAGTTGTTTGTTAGCTCCTTCTGAGGGACAGTTATTTTTAAGGAATTCCGTTGTAGAAATTCTTTCGGAAAGTGGTGATAAGGTTTCTATCGCTCTAGCACCAAAGGAAAAAATAAAGTTCACAAATGGAGATTTTGTAAACGTTGCTGACCCTTTAACTGAAGGACAAGTTAGTCCACATGAGATGTTAAATACTTTATTCCAGTATTACCGTACAAAGGTTAATATAGATCAGGCTTGTAAAATAAGTTTCAAATATTTACAACTATTTTTGGTTAACGAGGTTCAACGTACATATCTGGCGCAAGGTGTACAAATTGCGGATAAACATATAGAAGTTATTGTTAAACAGATGACCTCAAAAGTAATGGTCGAAGAGAGTGGCGATACAACATTACTACCTGGTGAAATTCTAAGTTTATATCAAGCCGAAACTATTACAAAAACAGCTCGTTCAGCAAATGATACCCCACCTATCTATATTCCAATCCTTCTTGGTTTAACTAAAGCGTCATTAAATAGTGATAGTTTTATTTCAGCGGCTAGTTTTCAAGAAACTACTCGTGTTTTAACCGAAGCTGCAATTGAAGGAAAAAAAGATTGGCTAAACGGTCTAAAGGAAAATGTAATTATTGGTAGATTAATACCTGCCGGAACAGGTTTTAATTGTTATGAACATTTAAAAAAATTAAGGAATTTTAATATTGAAACTGAACAATTACCAGATTCTAAACTCCAAGTAGTAAAAGAAAATATTTTAAGTTTTAGGTTAAATGAAACTTAGACTTATTTTTTTAGATATTATTTTCAAAAATTTTGAAAGAAGCTAAGCATGAAGTGAATAAGATTCTTTAACTTCAAGCTTCAAAAGTCTATTTAATTCTACGACATCTATTTTTTATTTTTAATTTTTATAGTACATTAGAGTTATACATTAATTTAGTTACTTAGGAGAAATTATAATTATATGGCCCGTTATACAGGAGCAAAACTAAGGGTAACTCGTCGATTAGGTGATCTTCCCGGTTTTACAAGTAAAAAATCGAAGTCACTTCAACGACCAGGTCAACATGGAGCAACGCCAAAAAAACTGACACAATATGCGATGCGACTAGAGGAGAAACAAAAACTTCGCTTCAATTATGGTTTAAGTGAAAAACAATTGATGAATTACATCAAAGACGCAAAACGTATGAAAGGGGCTACTGGAAATATTTTATTGCAACTATTAGAAATGCGATTAGATAATTTAGTATTTCGATTAGGCATGGCTCCTACAATTGCCGCAGCTAGACAGATAGTAGGTCATAAACACATTATGATAAATCAAAAATGTGTATCAATACCTAGTTATCAATGTCAGCCTGGTGACGTCTTAACAATTAAAGATAATAAAGGTTCAAAGGACCTTGTTCTTAATTTTTTAGAAACACCAGCATTATCAAATATTCCACAACACTTAGATTTTGATAAGAAAAACTTAACAGCAAAAGTTTTAGGGATTGTTGATCGAGAATGGGTGGCCTTAAAGTTAAATGAATTATTTGTTATCGAATTTTATTCACGTAAAATTTAATTTATTTTTTATAGGAAGTTATTAAAGTTACTTAGACAGTTATTAGAGAAAATTTATGACAGTTATTACACTTGGAGAATTATTAGATGCTGGCGTTCATTTCGGACATCAGTCTAGTCGTTGGAACCCAAAAATGTTTCCATATATTTATACGGAACAAAATGGAATTCATGTAATTGATTTAGTTCAAACAGCACGTTTGTTAACTCATGCTTACAACTACGTACAAACTGCTGCAAAAGAACAAAAGACATTTATGTTTATTGGTACTAAACGACAAGCCGCAGGAATAATTGCAGAAGAAGCAGAAAAGTGTGGCGCTTATTATGTTAATAATCGTTGGCTGGGGGGAATTTTAACAAACTGGTCTACAGTAAAATTGCGTGTAGAGTATTTAAAGGAACTTGATAAAAGGGAGGAAAGTGGAGAAATAGATAAATTACCCAAAAAAGAGGCAGCTCTTTTACGTCGTGAACATGATAAGCTTCGCTACAATTTAGGCGGTCTTCGTAAGATGACGCAAATACCTGATATTGTTATTGTTGTTGATCCAAAACGTGAGAGTACAGCAATTGCTGAATGCAGAAAACTACAAATTCCGATAATCTCAATTTTAGATACAAATTGTGATCCAAATTTAGTAGATATACCTATTCCGGCAAATGATGATGCAGTTCGTTCAATAAAATTAATTCTTTCTACGTTATCAGACGCAGTTCTAATTGGTCGACCAAATGAAAGTTAGGAAACAAAATACATTAAAAGTGTACGCTTTTTCATTGTCTAGGTATAATTAGTATAGGCAATAAGAAAAAATTTGCATTACTCATACCGAGTTATAAATCTGTTTATGTTTTTTTCGTTAGCTGCTGTCGAAGTAGGTACACATTTATACTGGAACTTTGCCGGTTTAACAGTACATGGTCAGGTTTTATTAGTTACATGGCTTGTAATAGCTATAATTTTAACTATTGCAGTTCTAGGTACGTTAAATCTTGAGCAAGTTCCAAAGGGGTTACAAAATTTCGTCGAGTCGGTTTTTGAATATGTTTCAGGCATTGCAAAAGATCAGATTGGTGAATACGAGTATCGTCCTTGGGTTCCTTTTGTAGGGACTCTTTTTCTATTTATCTTTGTAGCAAACTGGCTAGGTGCTTTAGTACCTTGGAAACTAATTACACTTCCCGAAGGTGAATTAGCCGCTCCAACAAATGATATTAATACAACTGTAGCATTGTCGCTACTAACATCTATCAGTTATTTTTATGCTGGGTTAAAAGCGAAAGGTTTAGGGTTTTTTGCGCGATATATTTCGCCTACTCCAATTTTTCTTCCAATCAATATTCTGGAAGATTTTACTAAGCCGCTTTCACTTAGTTTCCGTTTATTCGGAAATATCTTAGCTGATGAAATTGTTGTATCGGTTCTATGTTTATTAGTTCCGTTATTTGTACCTCTACCTGTTATGGTTTTAGGTATCTTTGCAAGTTCAGTACAAGCCTTAGTGTTCTCAACACTTTCTGCTGCTTATATTGGCGAATCTATTGAGTAATTTGCAAAAACTCGAAAATTTCTGTAAAAGAAGTTTGTTAATTTCGTAAACGTAGAATTTTTTATTAAAAGAAAATAATTTCCTATGAACCCTATTATTTCTGGTGCTTCTGTTATTGCTGCAGGTTTAGCGATTGGTTTAGCTGCAATTGGTCCTGGTATTGGTCAAGGTACTGCAGCTGCACAAGCTGTTGAAGGTTTAGCTCGTCAACCAGAAGCAGAAGGTAAAATTCGTGGTACGCTTCTTTTATCACTAGCATTCATGGAGTCACTAACTATTTATGGTCTAGTAGTTGCTCTTTGTCTACTATTTGCAAACCCATTTGTAGGTTAGAAATTTTAAAGCGCTTAGTTTACAACTAAGCGCTATTTTTAAATACTTTTTCGATTGAATAATCTGTACTAGTACAAACATTATTCTATAGCAAAATTAAACTAATATATTTTTATGCCTTTAATGCAGATGATCGCTGTGGCTGAAGGTGCTGGTGGATTATTTGATTTCAATGCGACATTGCCTTTAATGGCTATACAATTTATTCTTTTAACGGTTGTATTAACTTTTATTTTCTACAAGCCTGTAGCAAAATTATTAGATGAGCGTGAAACACTTATTAGTACAAATTTATCAGATGCGTCTGAAAAGCTTCTTAAAGCGGACGAATTGTATAACCAATATGACGAACAGTTAAAGACAGCACGTGTTAACGCACAATCTGTTATTGCTGAATCTGAAAAAGAGGCTAAAGAAATTGTAGCCTCAGAAATTAGCCAAGCTCGTAGTGATGCAGCTAACTTAATCCAACAAACAAATAAAGAACTTGAAGCTCAAAAGTCATTAGCGTTAGAAAAATTAGAGACGCAAATTGATGAGTTAAGCCAATTAATTAAAGAAAAATTATTAGGTAAGCAAGTAGTTCTTTAAATGTTGTTAGTAATTATTCCGTAAATAAAAATGGATTTATTAAATCAGACTTTAAACAGTTTTTCTGGCCAAATTTCTGATCTAGCTATTGGTCTTAATCCCGACATCTTTGAAACTAATGTTATTAACATTACGATTTTACTTGGAGGGATAATTTACCTTGGTAGTAATGCTTTATCTGCAGCTTTATCAGAGCGCCAACAAAAGATTTTAGGTGCTATTCAAGAAGCCGAAGAAAGATTACAGCAAGCAGTAGATCGTTTAGCAGAAAGTGAGAAACAATTAGCCCAGGCACAAATCGTAATTGATTCCATTAAAACAGATTCGGAAAAAACTGCGCAGCAAGTAAAAAATGCTATCTTAAATGATGGTAAGGAAGAAATTGAGCGTTTAACATCTTCAGCAAAATCGCAAATTGTTACGATTGAAGCTAAAGTTCGTAAACAAATTTCAGACTATGTTGTTACGTTAGCACTTAAGCGTGTTACGGTACAATTAGAAGGGAAGTTAACTTCTGATTTACAACAACAAATTATCGATAGAAACATTTCTAAATTAAGCGATTAAATTATGTCAATTGTTGTAAGTAAAGTCGCAGAGCCATATGCTGAGGCACTTCTTGACTTAGCTGCGTCAAATGATACTTTAAAAGAAACAACAAATGATATGAATATCGTTTCACAGTTTCTAGCTAATTCAAGCGACTTAAAAAAATTCTTAAGTAATCCATTAATTACTAAAGAAGCTAAAAAGAATGTTCTAAAAGACATTCTAGGTGAACAGATTGGAGGAAATACTTTAAAGTTTTTACTTTTACTTGTTGATCGTAGTCGTGTTGCAGTTCTTGATGAAATTGCGCAAAAATTTTTAGAGTTATCATACAAACAAGAGTCCATTGCAATTGCAAAGGTAACTTCTTCAGTTCAGCTGTCTGCTCAGCAACAACAAAATATTGCCGAGAAACTAAAAGTAATTTCAGGTGCAAAGCAAATTAAACTTGCATTAAAGGTAGACCCTCAGTTAATTGGTGGTTTTACAGTTGAAATTGGTTCCAAGTTAATTGATACGAGTATTCGTGGTCAACTAAGACAAATAAGTAGTTTATTAGGTGCCTAAAAGGTTACATTTTTAGGTGGCTTTATAATCTCTTAAATTAGTTTTGAAGCTAATTAATTCTTTAACAAAAAGTAAACTAGACACAAATATGATCAACATTAGACCTGACGAGATTAGTAACATTATTCGTCAACAAATTGAAAGTTATGATCAAGAAGTTCAAATCGATAACGTTGGTACAGTTCTTCAGATTGGAGATGGTATCGCGCGTGTATACGGTTTAGAGCAAGTTATGGCTGGAGAACTTCTAGAGTTTGAAGATAAAACCGTTGGTATTGCTTTAAACTTAGAAAATGACAATGTTGGTGCAGTACTTATGGGTACTGGTATTGATATTCTTGAAGGAAGTTCTGTACGTTCTACAGGTAAAATTGCTCAGGTTCCAGTAGGTGATGGTTTCTTAGGACGAGTAGTAGATTCATTAGCTCGACCAATTGATGGTAAAGGTGATATTGCTTCTACAGAAAGTCGTTTAGTAGAATCTATGGCTCCAGGTATTATTACACGTAAATCAGTTTGTGAACCAGTACAAACTGGTATTACAGCTATTGATGCAATGATTCCAATTGGTCGAGGTCAACGTGAGCTAATTATTGGTGATCGTCAAACTGGTAAAACATCTGTAGCACTGGATACAATTCTAAACCAAAAAGGGGAAGATGTAGTTTGTGTTTATGTTGCTATTGGTCAAAAAGCTTCATCTGTTGCTGCGATTGTAACAACATTAGAAGAGAAAGGTGCAATGCCGTATACAATTATTGTTACAGCAAATGCTGATGATCCAGCAACGCTTCAATATATTGCTCCATATACTGGTGCTGCATTAGCTGAGTACTTTATGTACAATGGTAAAGCGACATTAATTATTTATGACGATTTAACAAAACAAGCTTCAGCTTACCGTCAAATGTCGCTTCTTCTAAGACGTCCACCTGGTCGTGAAGCATACCCAGGCGATGTATTCTATTTACACTCACGTCTATTAGAAAGAGCTGCTAAATTAAGTGATTCACTTGGTGGTGGAAGTATGACAGCGCTTCCAATTATTGAGACGCAAGCAGGTGATGTTTCAGCATATATTCCAACTAACGTAATTAGTATTACGGATGGACAAATCTTCTTATCAGGAGATCTTTTTAACGCAGGTATCCGACCAGCCATTAACGTTGGTATTTCCGTATCTCGTGTAGGTTCTGCTGCTCAAATTAAAGCAATGAAGCAAGTAGCTGGTAAATTAAAGTTAGATTTAGCACAATTCGCTGAATTAGAAGCTTTCTCACAATTTGCTTCAGATCTTGATCAGGCAACACAAAATGAACTTGCAAGAGGTACCCGTTTAAGAGAGATGTTAAAGCAAGCACAAAACTCTCCAATTCCTGTAGAAGAGCAAGTTGCCGTTATCTATTCTGGTATTAATGGATTCTTTGATGATCTTCCAGTTACAGAAGTTAAGGGATTTGCAACAAAATTACGTGCATACCTTAAGAGTTCAGTTCCTCAATTCTTAACTGATATTAAGACTTCGCAGAAACTTTCTCCAGAAGGTGAAGAGCAACTTAAAAAAGCTATTGCTGAGTTAAAGGCAATGTAATTTAAGGGTAATTAAATAGATTTTAATTTGTAAAACTAATTATTTTATGAATTAAAATCTATTTACTTTTAGGGTAAGTAAAGCTTTTTCGTATATTAGAGTCTTATAGCCAGAGTTTTATTAATAATTCTCATTCACTTACCGGCCCTTTGTTTAGAAGGCCCTCAACCTAAAATACCATAAAATATCCTTCACACCTTGTGTTATATTCTGTTCCTGATATTGAAATTATAAACATTCTAGAGAAAACCGTTGATTTATTTACCTTAGGGTCGCTATTTTTTATTTCACAGATTTCCTTCAATAACATCTTCACACGTTTTCGTAAGTATTTTAATGAAGTTATCTCATTTAAGATAACTTTTATACTTAAATATTAACCCCCAGTAAATACTGAAATTATAAGCGAAAATACTTTTGAATCTTTATAGTAATATCTGGCTATTAACCCAACAACTACAGATGTAAGGGCGGCACTGGAGGTCATTTTTGGATTTCCCCTGCGAGTTACCTTATTCTTAAAATTACGTGTAAAATTCATAGTTTACATTTTAAATAAATAACCTTATGTACTATTGTAACCTAAAAGAAAAAATGCCAAATATATTCTATTGATAATTTTTTTTAACCGTAAGACTCTCTAGTATTTTAGCAAGCCGTTAAGGGAAGAGGGGGTTTGAATAATCGTAGACAACCCTATAACCTCACTTGATCGGCTACGAAGCCTTTATACTGAATGTCGCTACATTAGTTCCACCACCTTATAAAATATATATATTATCTTAGTGTTACTATTTAAAAATGGAAACAAAAAAAACAGAGAGAAATTAATCTCTCTGTTTTTTATAAACCTAATCTACTAATTACGCTGCTACTGCAGGAGCAACTAGAGCTACTGGTAAAGACTCACCAGCTGCTAGAT
>TARA_B110000027_G_scaffold73518_1_pt1 | contig 22106 bp, 19 predicted proteins | sample TARA_B110000027 | Tara Oceans TARA_B110000027 (sample SAMEA4397101) | marine metagenome | biome: Polar Biome; feature: [SRF] surface water layer (ENVO:00010504); material: water (ENVO:00002006), including particulate matter (ENVO:01000060) such as... | depth 5 m
TTCATTAAATAGGCTAAAAAGCCATGCAGCTGAGCGCCTGTATGATTAGGGCCTGTCAAGCAACCTCCTCTAAAAACACCTGTTTTCATATTAAAGTATCTTCCGTATTCTTGAACCATTACATCCGCAGCAACTTTACTAGCCCCAAATACAGAATGCTTAGATTGGTCAATACTCATTTTTTCATCTATCCCCTGATTAAAGTACGGATGATTAGTATCCAACTCCCACCTTTTGTCAAGCTCTATTAAAGGTAGATTATTAGGAGAATCACCATAAACTTTGTTAGTTGACGTAAAAATAAATACTGCATTTTGACAATGCTTTCTTGTAAGTTCTAATAAGTTGATAGTCCCGGTTGCGTTAACACTAAAGTCTGTAAGGGGCTCTTTAGCAGCCCAGTCGTGACTCGGTTGCGCTGCAGTGTGCACAATGAGTTTAATATCAACATTATATTTTAAAAATAATTTTTCTAACTCATCATAACTTCTTATGTCAATATTTTTTGAAATAAAGTTATTATTCCTTTCTTTCAGTCTATTTTTATTCCAACAGGTAGAGCTGTCCTTGCCAAAAAAATAAGATCTCATATCGTTATCTATGCCAATAACATTGTCAAATTTTGAAGAAAAAAAATCTACTGCTTCACCGCCAATAAGCCCAGAAGACCCTGTAATTAAAACTGTACTCATTATGATAAAATGTTTTTTAAAATTGATTCATTTAATTTAAGCCATTCAAAAGTGTCCATAATAATTTGTTTTGGGCTATTTTCTGGTTTCCATGAAGATAGTTTTTGAACTTTACTATTGTCGCTAATATATATTGGAATATCAGCAGATCTATTTTTTTGAACTTTATTTATCTTTATTTTATTACCGATTACATTTTCACATAATTCAGTCAGCTCGCTTAAGGATATAGACACATCATTGCCTCCACCAACATTAAACGTTTTTCCATTATAATCTTTAAAATTATTAATCTGAATATCTAGTAAATTAAATAAATCATTTATGTGTAAAATGTCTCTAACCTGTTTTCCTTCACCTCCAAACCCAATATAATTTAATTCTTTTTTCCAAAAATGCTTTGCTATCCATAAAACAACAACTCCTTGATCTACTTTACCCATTTGCCAAGGGCCTGTTAAAACACCGCAACGATTTATAACAGACTTTAAATTGTAAAATTCGTTATACTCTTGAATTAGAAGTTCTGAGGACAACTTACTTGTTCCGTAAAAAGATCTTGCTCCTTTAATGTCAAAATTTTCATTAATACCTTTTAAAGTTACACCTGCTAGTATTTGTTTGTTTTCTAATGAAATTCTTGTTTCATCTTCTCTGTACTTTATCTTATTTAAGGTTTTAATAGGGTAGACTCGACTTGTAGAAAGAAAAATAAACTTTGCTTTATTCTTTTTAGCAAAGTTTAAACAATTGATAGTACCTAATAGATTTGTGTTTAAAACATAGTCTGGTGATGAGTTAATCCCAGATAAAACTGAGGGTTCGGCAGCACACTCAATTAAGACGTCAATTTTAGGTAAAGAGTCAAAATCTTCTTTGATTCTAATATCTCCATGAACATACAGAATTTCATATTCTTTTAGTCTTTTAATATTTAGTTCCGAACCTTGTCTTTTAAGGTTGTCTAACGCAATAATCGTTGCCCTTGGATACTTGAGTTTAAATAAAATAGCTAAGTTACTTCCAACAAAACCACAGCCTCCTGTAACTAAAAATGTATAATTAATCATCTATTAATTTATATTCAATTAATTTCATGTTCATATTTCTTTCAATCCAAATTGTGTTATAATTAACCTTAAAGTTATTATTTCTTTGATTCTTTTTCCCAAAGGACTCGTAAAATTTTTTTACGTCATCGAAGCCATCTATCTTAATGTTTATAGGAGCTCCAGATTCAATAATTGGCTTTATTAAATCATATGAAAAGTCGTTGATTTGAATTTGTGCAATACTAGGTTGAAATAATAATCTTCTAATTTTGCCTAAAAAAGTATAATTATATTTTAATTCTAAAAAAATAACACCCTCACTTTTTGGAAGATCAATATTTTCATTACAATAAATAACTTTGTCTACTAACAATGTTGATTGGAGCTCTTTTTTAAATTTGTTTTTTTTGAATAACAGCAGTGATTCTTGTCTTTCATCAAAAATTACTGAATCCTCAATTGTATAATTTTTAAGTACTGAAAGATACGTTTTTGGTTCGTTCCAATACGGGACTCTATTACCAATTTGTTCAAATTCATGTAGGATGAAATTTGGGGCTGTTAAGGACTCGTATTTGCTAATATTTAAATTAATTAACTCTTTTGAATAAGCAGAATATGATTGAAATATAGGACGAGGATTGTATTTTAAATTATTAAAATATATAAATGAAATATTTGAGCCCAAAAAATCAACAGAAGAATCTCCTATTTTATCTAACAGAAGTTGACTGAACTTTTGTAGTTTAATACTTTTATTTAAATGTGATATTGAGTCTTGTTTTATTGATTTTTCGAAGTTCTTTAAAGGAGATTCTATTTGTGCTAATAATGTTAGAGTAAAAGCAAATATTAGTATCTCAAAATTTGATTTCTTTGATAGAGAACTAAAATTAAAAAATAATACTAGAGTATAAATAATATATATTAACGGAGGAATAAAGTGGTTGGAGTCATGTCTTAAGACACCATATTTAAATATTAAAAAAATAAATATGGAAACATTAAATAATCGAAAGATTTCTATACTAAAATCTTTGCGTGTTTTAAGTTTTAAAACTATTGAAAAATAAAATGATAAAATTATTAATCCAAAACATATAAATGGGAAAAAAAATGATGGGACAATAACCATTGCATCACTATATGAGTTTATAAAGTAAAAACAGTTTTGAATATAGTTTGTAAAATCAATATTTAAGACTGAAAATAAAATAAAAACAGATGCTACGGTTATAACTAAAATAATGGTGTGAAATTTTAATTTTAATTGATGAATTGTTAGATTATAAATGTAAAATGAAATGAAAATGAAAAATAAAATAAAACTAAAATCTACTTTAATAAATGGGCTGATTATCGCATACAATGAAAATATAAGTATTGATGTTTTATTATTATATTTCAAGAAATGAAACATATGAAAAAGACACACAAATAGAAAACTTAAAGTAAGTTTTGTAAATAATGTAGGCCCATATAAAAAAGAGATAAAAAATAAAAATAAATATTTTCCTTTATTTTTTTCTTTAGAAAAAATATAATATAAAAAGTAAATAATATTTCCTATGTGAAAAAAATGGAATAAAATTATTTCAAAACTTGATTTATAAATATTTAGACAACTGTATAAATAAGCCAATGGACCATATGTAAAAACAATATCTTGCCCAAAAATGAAATTGTTTTTTATAGCTAACTCTAGTCCAATTAGCCAAGAAGAATCAAGCCCTACAGATGGTGAATTAAATATATTTTTGGGAATAATAATTATAATTAATAATAAAAATAAAAGTGATTTTTTCCAATCTGATTTGACTTGGGAAAAAAAATTGTTGATACTAGTTTTCATTAATTTAAAATTTCGTCGTATATTTTTAGATACTTTTTGACTCCGTTAGACAAAGAAAAATACAAATTGGATGTTTCCATTATCTTAATCCTGTCAATTTTATAGTTAAGTGAAATCAAATTTGCTACCCGCGCATATTCCGTAGTTGTAAATTCTTTAATTAATAGCTCAGACATACATTCTTGCATTATAATATCGACATCTCCAACTCCGCTATTACATATAATTGGAATTCCAAGATTCATTATCTCTCCCATTTTGGTGGGTGAAGAGCCTTTTTTAGAAAAAACAGGCAATATGAAGAAAATTGAAAAATTACTTATCCCAATGTAAGATGGCATCATTTTTCTATCACTTGAAACAACGATGATATCATTTAAGTCAATTTTTAATGTTTTAGAATTTTCATAAATTATTTCTGGGTTATTTTTTGTTATAAATAGAAATTTTGCATTTGTTTGTTTTGCTTTTAAGACCTTAAAAAACCTAAGCATTTCATCTAACATATACCATGTCCCAATTGACCCAATATAAGACAACACAAAGTCTTTATTATTCAACTTAAGTTTATTTATTTCTTGTATTTTTTCTTTGTTAAAAAGCTCTTCTTCAGCACAGCAAGGAATAACAGCAATTGGTGATTGTTTAGGTAAGGCCCAAGAAATTATTTCATTTTTCCCTGACTCGGTGAGAGATACTGTAAAGTCTGAATATTGTAAAAATTCTTTTTCTTTTTTCTTAAAAAAATCATACACTTTCTTAAAAAAAAAATTACTTAGGGTCCAAATTTTACCATCAACTCTTTCATCTGCATAAAACCCTCTCATGTCAAATATAAAGGGAATACCGTACTGTTTTTTTTTTTTTTAAAGCAACTAAAGATGGGATATAACTTCTGCTATGAATTAAATCAATCTTTTTTTGCTTTATTATGTTTTTTACAACCCTTGACATTCTTATTATATCATAAATTGTAGAAAATATTGGAGGAAATTTGGTGTATTTAAGTGGAATCCATTCAATCTCTTTTTCTAAAAGTATATTTTTTATGCCGCTTAAAATAGAAGTTGAACTGTGTTTTTTTTCAAAACTTATTATCGTAAATTTAAATTGTTTTGAATTGTTTAACCCTATAACATATTGAAGGACTTGGGACTCGCCAAGTGGGTCTGTTAGACCATCATAACTAAGATAAATAATATTTAAATTTTGTTTCAATACAGCAAATATAATAATATAAAAAATTATTACTAGTTTTGTGCCTCAAAGAACTTTGTGATACAAAGAAAAAATGAATTTAATTTCTATTTTAGATTTTTTATTACTTATTCCTTATTTGTTAGTTATCTATTTTATTGCTACACAAATAAAGTCTAAAAACATAAAGAAAATCCCTGAATACAAATACTTTTTGACTGGTCTGACCTTGAAAATTGCTGGTGTTCTGTGTTTTATTGGTGTGTATTTGCTTTACTACAATGGTGGAGATACTATAAATTATTTTGTAGGTGCTAAATCGATTGTCAATCTATTTTTTGATTCCCCTAGTTTTGGATTTCAAGAAGTTTTTGGAGTTGGAATGGGGGGTAAATACTATGGGTGGTATAATAACACTACCGGATATCCACCAACATATATGTGGAAAGATAGTAATACATTTATAATATGTAGGATCACATCTGTTATATGTTTATTAGCTTGTAAAAGTTTTGTTGTTACAAGCATTCTAACCTCTTGTATATCTTATTTTGGAATCTGGAAACTATACAGGCTTTTTAATATTTTATATCCTGGAAATTCAAAGATTCTTGCCTATTTAATTTTATTTCTTCCAACTCTAGTGTTTTGGGGGGGGGGTATAATGAAAGATAGTTTTGTTTTAGGAGCTACATGCTGGATAACATATAATTTTTATTATATTTTTATTGTACGAAAGAATAAATTTAAAAATACTATATTATTTTTAATAAACTTATTAATTATTATTAATGTAAAGGCCTATGTTGTTTCATCATTAATTCCTGGTATGATACTTTGGATAAATAGCACTTATTCAAACAACATTAAAAATCCTGTTGCAAAAACATTACTTTTTCCATTTGGGGTAATGATACTAGTAATATTTGGGTATTTTTTATTCGATTATTTATCGGCATTTATGGGCGTTTATGGAAATGTAGATACTGCACTTCAACAAGCAGTGGTAATCCAAGAAGACCTTCTTAGAAGCCAACAATATGGTAATAATAATTATAACCTAGGAAATTTAGAAGGCTCTGTTTCTGGACTAATAAGTATAGCGCCAATAGCTGTTTTTACAGCACTATTTAGGCCTTTGCTATGGGAAATTGGCAGTCCAACAATGGTACTGTCAGCAATTGAAAATACAATTTTATTAATTTTTATTTTTTTTATTTTTTTAAGAACAAGTCCTTTCAGGTTAGTAAAAATTTTATTCAAAGAACCTTTTTTACTGTACTGTTTTGTGTTTTCTATGATTTTTGCTCTTGGTGTTGGGATAGCTGGGACTAACTTTGGCGCAATGGTTAGGTACAAGATACCATTAGTTCCTTTTTTCTTTAGTAGCTTATATATAATTTATAAAAAGAGTAAATTCTGAGTGGTAAAGGATTGTTAATATTATTTTTCTTTTGAAACTAAAATTAATAATGAGTATATGTAATATAAAGTATTAATCCTTAATAAACCAACCCTTTAGATTATCTCCAATACCAAAAACACTTAAAATAAAGTTCAAAAAAATTATTACTTTTTTTAGATAAGAGTTGCTCTCTATTTTAGTTCTTATTTTTTCGTCATCTGACACATCGGAGATGAATTTCTGATTTGATTTTCCACTGCTAGTTTTATAACGTGTTAAACTTATTCCTGTGGTTTTAATTTTTTTATTGTTAAAACCTGTTTTCTTAAATAACTTTTTTAGTGTTCTGGGGGAGTAGTAAGAAAGGTGTTCTGGGTATGTTATAACATTATATTTTGACTTTAATATATGCCTAGATAACGAATTGAAATTAGGAGTTGTAACATATGCTAACCCACCCCGTCTTAACAAATTCTTAAAATTAGAAATCTCTTCTAATGGGTTATTGATATGTTCAATTACTTCAAATGAAGTTATAATATCAAATGATTCTAGTTGGTAATTGTTTATGTCTAACTTCCCTTTATTAATTAATATTCCTTTTTCTTTACAAATCCTTACAGCACTATCTGTATATTCGGTTCCATATACCCTCCAGCCTCTTTTTTTAGCTTCAAAAAGAAAATAACCTATTCCACATCCAACATCTAAAATTTTATTAGTTTTTTTATACATTTCAAAATTATCTAATAATTCATTATACCTTTTAATAGTAATGGGGGAAAGATAGTCCGATCTTCCGTAGTTATTATAGTGATTAAGAAGTTCGGTTTCTGTAGGGGATTTTTTGCTGAATGTAAAATTACATTTTTTACACTTTGTCAAAAATGCTTTTTCGTATAATGGGAGGTCATATAGTTGCTCTGATTTACATAAAAGGCAAAACTTGTGATTATTCATTATAATTTATTTTAAAATAATTATATAGCATCTAAAATTTCACCTAACTTTTTTACCTGATTTTTTCTGGTAAAAAGTTTAATTTCATCATCGATACCTTCAATAGCAACTTTATTACAAGCAATATACTTTTCTAGTATATTTTTCATATTGAATTTTACTTCTTTTTTTGTATTGCAAATTATACCTAGGTTAGTCTTATTAAGTGTTTTTTCTATTATATCCTTATCATTAGGATAAAGTAATATAGGCTTTTTTAATCCTATATATTCATAAAGCTTACTTGATGGAATTCCTTTGATATTCTCATGAGAAATCATTAATAAAAGATGTGATTCTTGTTGAATTTTTAAAACTTTTTTTCTTTCTAATCTTTGAGTTATTATTATATTTTCTTTTAAATCAAAAAATATTTTTTTAACTCTTTTTGACTGTTCTGGATCAAAAGCAAGACCCGGAAAATTTAATAAAATATCAATTTTATTTTTATAAGTAATTATTAGCTCCTTTATAACTTCTAGAACTGGCTCAATTTTTTGAGAGTCATACAAGCTTCCGTTATATGTAATTACAAATTTGTTTGTTTTTAGCTTTTTTTTTGGTAAATTTTCTACTTCTTCATCAAAACCATTTATTAGCTCATATCCATTTACTTTATTATAATTACTAATTTTATTAACATAAAATTGAGATACAGAAGTAATTGCGCTCGCTGTTTTAATCCATTTTTTTTCACTCTTTTGATCCATTTTAAAAATTAATTTATTCCACAAACTTCTATTTAAAACTAATTCTGTAGTTGTCCAATCATCTCGATAATCTGCTATCCATTTAATATTTTTAAACTCTTTTTTAAGTAGGAATCCAAAATGAAAACATGGAAAAGGTGTTCCTGTAATTATCACCTTCTTAATATTTTCTTGATTTATTAAATCTATTGATTTATTAAAAATATTAACATATGGGAGGAACTTAATAGTATAGTTTTGGACTATTAGCTCGATGAAAGATAGTGTTTTTCTTAAAACTTTACTCTTAGGAAAGTTTATGTAAATTTTATCTTTTATGGAAGCTTTGTAGGGCATGTGTATGACTCTATATTTTTCGTTTTTTATGTCAGTTGAATTCATATTCAAAGAAGAAACACCCATATCTGTAGCTACAGATATGGGTTGATCCCATTTTCTAGTAATCACAATTGGATTATATCCAAACTCTTTTAAATATTTAGCCCAATTAAATGCACGTTGAGATGCCGTCAAATTGCAAGGAGGGAAAAAATAAGAAATGATGAGGACATTTTCCATTTTTAAAAATACGATTTGATTACTCTATTTTTGTCTAAAACTTTCCACCTTTTAATATGTCTACCAAAACTGTAGATTAGATTAATAGTATTTAGAAACCTTACATGACTACCAATTTTATATTTTATATTCTTTGTTTGCTCGAAATTTCTGTATTGGCATGTGTAGTTTGAAAATTTGTATTTAACAACTTCTGCATTTTTTATTACTAGATTTTGTCGTTTTAGTTCATCAAGAGCAATAGCTACTGTATCTGCCGTGTTGCCCTTTTCTTTAAATAAATCATCTGTAATTTGGATGCAAAACAGGGAGTCTTTACAGCCTTTATTTAATTGGAAAGTTAAATCCGATACACGAATTAACTTATCATTTCCTATAAGATGAATATAGCTAAAGGATTTTTTTGAATGTCCTTTAATAAGAATGTGTATGGTATGATTTGAATTTTCAAAATTATTTTTTATGTGTTCTATTTTTCCATCATAATAAACTTCTCCAAGCTCAGAATGCGACCCTGCTACAACTTCCAAACAATGTATCTTTTTATTATTATTTAATGTAGCTGTTAAAGCTCCTTCATTTAAAACAATTTTTTTAGTTGCCTGATTTCTAATTACTTTTATGTTCATTTTCTCAACCAAGAAAAATAATTTTTTCATGAGTTCAACAGATCCGGATTTTGGGTAAAAATATTGTGAAACTATAGAGCTTTCTTGTTTTGCTGTTCTAATAAAATTAATAATACTTCGTTTTCTTTTAAAAGACTTTATCATAGAAAAAAAATGGATTAATGGCTTCCATTTGTATGGTAATCTTACATTATTAAATATAATTATTGGTTGTGGGTAGCATGATTCCATATTTATTCTAAACTCATTTTTTAAAAAATTATACACCTTTTTATCTCTATACCAAATATGACATCCTGATTCTATAGATTTGTGTTCAAAAAAATTTAATAAGTACCAAGCGCCTCCTAAATAATTATTTTTCTCTACTATTATTACTTTTTTACCGGATATTGTTAGATAAATGGCCTCTAAAATCATTAACGGACTGGAGCCTATTATTAAAGAATCATATTGCATATTTATTATTTAAACGTTTAATCTCTACAACTAACATGGTAAATAAATCTGGTAAAATATTCTCTTCAAATCCATATTTATACATACTTCTATTGTGCCAAAGCAAAGTTATTTCATCTCCAAATTTGTAACATAATTCTAGTTTTTTTAAACACATATTAAGTGATTTCTCAAGACTCTCTGAATAATAATCTTGAAGTGTGCCATCCATTATTGTCAACGGTGATAGCCAAGTATTGTATGCTCTTTTCTGTTCAATATTCCACATTTTAAAACGACTGGAAATACCTCCTCTAAACAAAAGTGAGTCAGCAAATCCAAAACTGAAATCTTTCTCAACTCCATTTGTTTCCAAGTTCAATAAAAAACTTGGCCAATTACCTCTTAAATAATGATTTCTTGATGATGAAGCTTGTTTTTTAAAAATAGATTTAAATTTAATTAATTGGTTTTTTAGAGTGCCGTCATATTGTGAATTATAGTTTGGGTGTAATCCAATTTCAACATCCATCGCTAATAATTTTTTTAAGAATAGTATTGTAGACTTTTCTTTAAAATTATTTTTTGGGTCAAAATATTTATGCCCTTGATCGACTAAAAAAAAGGCATAATTGCTGATTTTTATATTTGAATATTGGTTGTCAAATAAAAACATCTCTGCGTTTAAGTATGGATTGTTTTCAACAGAATACTTTGCGAGGAAAAATGACTTGATTTCCTTAAAAGTTAATAGTAGAGGGTGTTTTAGGAAATTTTTTAAATGTCTTTTTAATATCCACTTATATGAACTAGTTGACCATATGTTTAAAATATCATAATCACATGTGAAGTTTAACTTTATTTTTTTATCCTGTTTTATTTGAAGATTCTCTTCGAAAATATTTGATAATATATTAACTATTGGAATTTCTAAATATTTAATGTCATTTTCTTTTATTGAGCCTGTAAAATATCGATCATGTTTATCCTTAGGTTTTATAGTCGATAAATAGAATTCATTAGAAAAATAATAAACTAGTTTTAAAATATTTAATTTGTTATAGTTGCTTTTGTTTTCTTTTAAAATATCATTATATATTTCATCTAGTAATTTATAATCTTGATTGGATAAGAATAGGTTATTGTCGCTAAATATTTTTTCCGAATGTTTTTTATCTTCATAAGAAATTATGATATTTCCTTTTTTTATTTCATAACTAAACTCCTTAATCGGGATATTTGGAAAAAGAATATGAGATATTATATATTTAACAAAATCAATTGTCATTAGAGAAAGTTTTAATGATTTTTTTTGTCAAACTTTTGGCTTTCATTGCTTTTGATTGGGTTTTTATTATTTCAAAATAAGGTGTTGGTTCCCCGCCAAAGGCTCTAAAAAATTTTTCTATCTTTTGAATTGAGGATCCTTCAAAATCAAAACTTTTTACATGCCCTGTAAGATCCAATATTACATTCCAAAGAAGAAAACTCATCGATCCTGAGTTTCTGTATTTAGGATTGGAGCCACTTAATAAATAGTAAGCCTTGTGTTTATCCCAAACTATGAATGTTGCTGAATGAACATTTCCAATTTTATCAACAGCCTGATAAACAGCTCCATTTCTTCTATCACAACAGCTATTAATCAGCTTTTTTATAACTTCTTTTCTATAGGGGAACGGGATGCTTTGTCTTTTAAAAGTAAGCTCCATCATTTGAATAATATCTTCAGGTGAATTACTCTTTCTTATTTTTAATATTTTTTGTGCTTTTTTTATGTCAGTTCGGATATTTGACTTTAAATTACTTTTGACAATATCAGTATCTTGAATATCCAGTATATAAGTATACTTGGTTGTTTGATTAAACCCATTCCAATAAAAAGGTAACCACATGTTAGAGCTAGGATGCCATCTTTGTTCATAATAGTCAAACTTTGGTAGAGTCTCAAGTAATGTGTTTAAAAGCTTGTGTATTTTACTATTTTTAGAAGCTGCCTTCCCTTTTAAAAACTCAGGATTTATGTAAGGTCCTAAAAAAGGGGTTAGAATTGGCATTAATAAGTTGTTTGGCTTAGCCTTATTTTGAACAATCGGCATTATTGCCACTATCTCATTTTGTTCTTCAATAAAATTAATTTTCCAATTATTTTCAGAAACTATATCAAGCCAAAATGGTTGATAAAAAAACGGGAAGTTGTCAAATGAGAAACTTCTATATTTATCTATATCATTTTGGATCATAATATGGTAAACTTAGCATGCATTCTATATGCATAATGTAAAAATTTAGATGCAGAAATCTCTACTTTTAACCCGGATAGTTTAGCTAATTCTCTAAAATCTTCTTCAGAATACCAATATCCAATTCCTGCATCATAGATGTAGTTTTTATTTTTAATTTTTTCCTTTATGATATCTTTTGATAATCTAACATGTTTTTTTAATAAATTAATTGGATTAACTCTTTCATCAGAATGAAAAACACGTAGGCCGTAAAGATCTAAGTATTTAATATTTGGAACATTAAAAAATATTATCTCACCACCATCTATAAGTTGTCTTTTAGCTTTTTCCAAGAAAATTAAAGTTTCGTCAAAATGAATATATTGTAGAACACCATTATTATAGATTCCATTTACTTTTTGCTTTGAGTACTCGTCTATTTCTGTGAAATTTGCACAAAAGAGCTCAATATTATCAACATTATTAAGCTTTATGATTTGCTTTGCTTTGTCAAGCATTGATTGAGAAAAATCAACTCCTATAATTTTATTGAAATATTTTGCAGCAGATGTAATCATTTCTCCACTTCCGCAACCACAATCTAAGACAATATCTCTTTTAGAAAAGTATGGAATCATTTCTTCTGCATACTTTTTATACCAATCTAAAGTATTAAAAGTATGTCCTGAGTCTTCCAGACCATCCCAAAAAATCTTAAAATTAGGTTTTATATTGTTTTTACTGTTCATTATTTTTTATTACCAGCATGGAATGTTTAAGATGTAATTTGAGGCTAATTCAGAGTTTACAAACTTATTTGTTTGTTGAAATTGTTTGTTTACGTTATTAATTGTATGTAGAGGCTGAGGCCAATTATAGTTTCCACAATCAACTTTGTTTTGTCTAAATTTTTTCGATAATTCCCCACTTTTATCTAATACACTTAACCTATTCCAATAAATATTTAGATCTTTACGTAGTAAATCTTTATGTAGCGTAATATTGAAATCCTGTATGATTTTAAATGCATTATTTTTATTAAAATCAAATCTTCCACGTTGCAAACGTACTAGATTAATTTTGAATTTACTAAGCCTTAAAATTTCTTCGCTAGCTGACTTATATTTAAATACTTTTATTAATCTGTAAAGTATAGCACTTAATAGTTTAGATTTCATAATTCTAAAAACAGAATGAATAGTAAAATAATGAAGTAAAAATTCCCATAACTCTTTTTTGTTTTCAAGATTCTTACTATAGTTTTTTTCAGTGTAAAAAAAATGATAAAATTTCACTTTTTTAATATCTATTTTTGCTTTTTTATTGTTTTCGCTAGATAATTTTGAATACTGCTCAAGAAGTGCGTCATTCTTTTGTTTCATTCGCAACGAGCCACCTTCAAAACAAGTAAACGGCTTATCTAAAGCAAATGAACAAATACTATAGTCTCCTTGTGAACCTACAATAAGCCCGTTTATATTTGACCCATGACTTTGAGCAATATCTTCAATTAGAATTATTTTTTTTGATTTACAATATTCTACTATTTCCAAATAATCTAGGTTAGGAATTCCCTGGTAGTGAGTAAGAATTAAAACATCAGGATCTTTTTTATTCTTATATAATTCCTCAATTGATATGGAAAAGTCTGATAATTTTACATCGAAATAAATAGGGTTACAATCTGCTTTCTTTATGGCGTCCAGCACTGCAATACAATTAAAGCTTTGCAGACCAACAGATTTAACCTTTAGAAATTTCAGTAAAAATGTTAATCCATTCCGCCCACTATTAAAAAACAATTCATTATTAGTTGCTTTTTTATTTTTTTGTACTGGATTAAATGCTTCTAAAAAATCAGTGTTCAAAACAAATTTTGGTTTTGCCCTATATTTCATGTCGTAATTAAGTTTGTAATAATACTAAAAGTTTTTATTTAGTCTACTGGTTATGAAAGTTCTTTTTTTTAAGAAAATAATTAAAAAAAAAAATATATACCTTGGTGCAATGAATAATTTTTTAACTAACAACTTAATATCACCTATTGATCGAAGTAATTTAATACAAAATGGTTTATTTTTTTCTGATAAAGGGACTAATCGATTTCCTATTATCAATGGTGTGCCTGTTTTAATTAATGACGAACAAAGTGTTTTTAAGATCTCCAATTTTAAAGATGACGGAAAATCAATTTATAAATTAAAAAAAAGTTTTAAATCTTTCATAATTAACTTTTTAGTTAAAACTAAACCTAGTATTACTCTAAACAAAAAATCAAAAATCAACTACTTAAAATTACTAAACGATATTAAAAAAAAGGGGGAACCAAAAGTTCTAATAGTTGGTGCAGGAGAAGGTGATGGAAGCGGCTTTGACTCAAAAGCTATTCAAAAAATAGGGGAGGTTATTAAGACTGATGTTGTGTTATCCAGCTATGTGGATGTGATTTGCGATGCTCACCAATTACCATTCAAAAAAAATATATTTGATGTAGTGATAATTCAAGCTGTTTTAGAGCATGTTGCAGATCCAAATTTATGTGTTAATGAAATTCATAGGGTTTTAAAGAAAGGTGGGCTTATTTATGCTGAAACACCTTTTATGCAGCAAGTTCATTTAGGGCGATATGATTTTACACGGTTTACACATATTGGACATAAGAGATTATTCAATAATTTTAAAGAGCTAGATTCTGGGCCTGTATGTGGCCCTGCTACTGTTTTAGCTTGGTCCATTAAATATTTTGTGCGTTGTTTTTTTAAACCTTCATTTGCACAGTTTTTTACAGAGTGGATTACTACTTTTTTTTACTTTTGGATTAAATATTTTGACTATATTTTAATTAATAAGCCTGGAGCATATGATGCGTCAAGTGGCTATTTTTTTTACGGTGAAAAAGCGGACAAAAAAATTCCTGATGATGAGATTATTGAGTTTTATAAAGGCATGATAAATCTTTAGATTACTATTAACTAGTATTAATTAAATAACTTGCTTATCTCGTAAAATACCCTTTCAGATTGCAGGTCACAAGTATATTTATTTAACGCCCGTTCTGAGGCGTTTTTTCCTAAATTTTGGAGTTTGTTTTCATCTGATAATAAGTCGTCAACTTTTCTAGCAAGTTCATTATGATCTGATTCTGGAATTGAAAGCCCTGTTATGTTTTCTTCAATACTTTCGATTACTCCACTATTACCTTTTGTAACTATTGCTGGGGTTCCGCATAATGCTGCTTCAATTACAGAAATTCCAAAACCTTCAAAATCTCCCTCCTGAGTATGAACACTTGTCATTAAGAATATATTGGCAGAATTCAACCAAAATACTAATTCTGATGCAGCTATTTTTCCTGTAATTAATAAGTTTTTAGACACTTTTAATTCGTTTGCGAGTTTTATAAGTGGCTTTTGATTGTCGTTAGACCCTATACAGACATATAAAATATTTTTATGTTTTGACACCAATTCTGGTAAGGCATTAACTATAACATGTTGTCCTTTTCTAGATGAAATATTTCCTAATGTTAAAAGGATAATTTTATCTGAAAGGTTCTTATTTTGTTTAAAGTTATCAATAGTTTCTTGAGTTTGTAAGTAAAATAATTTATGGTCTCCACCATTATGTATGACAGCGGTATTTAGAGCTTTTATTTTGGTGTTGTCTTTTATAAATTTTAATGTGTAATTACTTACTGCAATTAAAAGGTCTGAGTAAGAATATGCAAGATTGTTAATTTTAATTTCTTGTTCTTTTTTTGTTCCAAACTCAGTTCCATGACAAAATGTAACTAATTTTTTTTTAAAAATAAATTTAAGTACTGCTCCGTACCATGTTGCATGTCTCCCAGATGAAATAATGATATTGGGTCTAAAAATGATTGATTGAAATACAATAACAAAAATGTTCCTAATTAACTTTATTACAGAATTAGCTGATTTCATCAAATAAATAGATGAATGGTATTCTTTTTTAAAAGATTTGAAATCTTGATCTGTAGAATTTAATTTTTCAGTTAAAAAAATTTTAAAAACCCAATCATTATTATTTTTAAGTCTATTTATAATGCTGTAAGAATGCGTTCCTATTCCCCCGGGTCCTGGAAGAAATTCTGTTGTTAAAAAAAGACATTTCATAATATATATTTATTTAACATTTTCTATATTGATTTAGAACCTGTGACTTATACAGTCTAAATATTGATAAAATCAACAATAATTTATGTCGATTTTTTCTATTTCTTAAATTAATAAATATTGATTTTAATAAATAATTTAAAGCACTAATTTCTTTGTTTTTTTTTAAGTAATGTTTTGAAATATTAAAATATTCGTTACTCAAAACTTCATTTTTTATGATTTTTCTAATAACTTCTTTGTTATTACGTAATATGTATTTTAAAGTCTTTAGACATTCATTGCTTGAAGCTAAGTTTATTGATCTGTTTTCATGTTCTAGTTGTATAAATGTCTTATTATGATGGAAATACAGTTCATAATCGATTAGAATTCTTGCCCACAGCTCCATGTCCTCCCCAATAAAGAGGGTTTCATTAAATTTGTGTTCTAGTAAGATTTTTTTTGTAGAACAAGCTCTTGGAGTTCCCACGGTATTTAAAAGAACGAACTCAATATTATTTTTATGTGTGTTGTTATAGTGATAATTTTCATTATCATAAATATTTTTTCCTAATCCGCAGAAATATAAAGCTGGCTGCTTGTTATTCTTGCTTATTAATTTTTTAAACTCTTCAAGGTGAGTTGGGTGGTACTTGTCGTCACTATCCAAAAAACAAACCCATTGATAATTAGCATTCTTTATGCCTTTATTTCTTGCTGCAGACCTTTCTTGATTTTTTTGATAAATGTATTTTATTCTTTCATCAATATTTTTATAATTAGTAACAATTGATTTAGTGTTGTCTGTTGATCCGTCATCTACAATAATAAGTTCCCAATCGTCATAAGATTGATCAAGGACACTTTTTATTGAGATGCTTATCATGTGGGCCCTATTGTAAGTTGGAAGTATAATGGAAAACTTCAATTATATTTTGTCTTTAATTTTCCTTTTATATTAAAAAGAGCGTGAATATTAGCTAAATTAATATAGTATATATCGTTTTTAATAGGTTTTGAAAATGAAATTTTAATACTGTACTTAAGTAGGCTTAACAATCCTGTTTTTAATTGAATATTTATAATTTTTGAAATTTTATAGTGCCTTTTTTCAAAATATAAAATATTTCTTCTTCTATAATAACGAACTATTGGATTATTAATAAATGACCCTTCTCCTTTATGAATAATAACTGATTTTGGAACAATAAAGGATTTAATTTCAAGTTTATTTAATTTGTAACAGTAGTCTGTTTCCTCACCATACATAAAAAAATCTTCTCTCATAAATCCATGTTTTTTAATGACTTGAAGTGGAATTAACATTGAGCTCCCCTCTACTGATTGTACTTTTCTTTCGCCGACAGTTTTATTATACTTTTCTAATGTAAAATCTTCAAAATCATTATAATTTAATGGTTTTTTAATATTATCCGTCATACCACCTCCAAAATTAACAATGTCTGGGTTTTCAGACTTCAATGTAATGCTTCCATAAAGTCCTAAACCATTTCTATTGGAGGCGTTAATTAGCTCCTTAAGAGTGTTTTTTCTCACTGTTAAATCATTATTGAGTATCCAAATAAATTCGAAATTATGTTCAACTGCATAATTTACAGCCATTTTGTGTCCAGCGGCATAGCCTCTGTTTAAAGAAGATTGTATACAATTAATTTCTTTAAATTCTTTTTTAAGGTGAGTAAATGAATCGTCTAGTGACTTATTATCAATAATTAGAATTTCAAAATTTTTATAGTCGCTTTTTAAAATACTATAAATACAATACTTTGTGCTTTCAAAGTTGTTATAGTTTAAAACTGATATTAAAACTCTAGATTTATTTCTCATAAATGTTTTAATATTATTTTCCATATTTTGTCCATGGAGTTGTTGTTATTAAATTTTTCTGACTGCTTAACAATTCCGTTAGATAACTTTAACCTAAGTTTTGGTGACTTATATATTTCTAATGCCTTTTGGGACATTTTGGAGGTGTCGCCATATGGAACAATAAAACCTGTATTTTCTTCTACAAATTCTTCAGAACCTCCTGAGTCCTCAAAACATATAATAGGAATTCCAAATGATGCAGCTTCTAAATTTACTAATGGAAATGGATCTTCTCTGGATGTCATAAGAAAAAGATCTAAGAGTTCATAATATTTATTGATGTCTTCTACAGTTGAAATCGTTATTAATTTATCTTCTAAATCATATTTATTAGCTTCATACATGAATTCATTATATGATTGAGATTTTTTATTTACTCCTATCCAGATAAACTTAAAATTTCCTTCTTCCTTTAAATGGTTGCAAACCTTTAAAAACAAATCGCTACCCTTTCTCCATCCCAATGTGCCACAGCCTCCAATTAGAAATGTTTTATCAGTTATTTTAAACTGTTTTTTTAGTCCCTCGTATTCTTTTGAAGATTTATTGTTTTTTGAGATGTTTGAAACCGAACCATAACAAACATTTATTGCACTTAATTTTATATTATAATTTTTGGAGAGATTAATCATTGTAGCTTTTGATGGGGTAATAAATTCAGTAGATTTTTCAAACAAAAAATTAGTTTCTTCGGAATATAGTAAATGCATGTCTATTACTGATTGTAGTTCATGAATAAAAGAAATTACTGGGATGTCTGGATTAAAAATTTTTTTTAGTATTACGCCATTTGCTACAGTATTGTTAAAAATTAATTTAGGTCTTCTATTTTTTAGTCGGTTTATAATTTTTTTTTGAACTGTTGAGTTGTTTTTAAATACTCTATTATTAATCCTTTTAAAAAAATTCTTTTCATAATACCAGTCCTTTTCCCAAATATATACAACGCTACAATATGTATTATATTCTTTTGTGAGAGGCCCGTCTTTTTTTAAAATTAGCTCTATTCTTTCATTTGAGTTGGCGCTAAGATGTTTGATAATCCTTAGTAACAACAATGGTGCTCCAGTAAGAGTGGCTTCGTGTCCAATAAATAAAATCATCAGTTACAAAGTAATATTTTTATTTGGTTATTTGTTGGAAAAAGCTGGTATAATTGTAGGCCATAGTTTCTATACTGAAAATTTTTTTTGCTTCTTGAAAAGGTTCCTTGTTAATAAGTCGCTTAAGTTCTAACGGTTTTGAAATAAAACTTATTTCTTTGATTAATGCGTTTATTAAATCTATTTCTTTAGAAGCGCTTAATAGAGTGCCGCAATTACCTTTTTGGTTTTGAACAATTTTGATTGTTTCTCCAACGTTTGTTGCCAAAATATACTTCTCTAAAAAGACTGCTTCAATTAGTGTTATTGGGAGCGCTTCAAAGTAGCTTGGTAAAACTACTAAATCAGATATTGCAATAATTTCAAGAACATCGTTTTTAAAGCCTAGAAACTTAATACTTTTGGATTCATAGTTATCTTTCATTTTGGATAAAAAAGGACCATCACCAACAAAAAGTAACTTTATTTTTTTTTCTTTTAAAATTAATTGATTTACTGCTATTGCTAGTTCCTTCCATCCTTTTTCTTCTATTGCTCTGGAAGCGCAAACAAGAACAAAGTCTGTTTTATGAAATCCAAAATCTTCTTTTTTATATTTTCTTTTTATAAGTAGTTTTGGAACTCCATTTAGTATTTTTTTTAATTTGAAATTTGGCTGTTTTTTTAAATTTGACTCTATAAATTTAACCTCACTATTAATTAAATATGTTACTCCTTTAGCATTGCAAAATATGTCATTAATGATTTTTTTTTTAGCTTTTTTATTTATTAAAAATTTATTAGACCATTCAAAATAAGACGAATGCAAAGAAATAATCCATTTGTTATGAAGGTTTTTTAAGTTGTTATTGACAAAATAATCGGCCCAACAAACATGAGAATTTACAAAATCTATTTCTGTTTTAGAAAGAATACTATAAAGGTTTTTTTCATGATATTTAAACATTAATTTTTTGATGTTTTTTTTAACAGAAAATTTGTTGTGCAAAAAGTCAACTAATTTATCTTTTTTAGAAAGTTTTAGATCTTTGTAATTTTTAGATATTAATTTAACCTCTTTATCAATCCTGTCTGTCATGCCCTTTTCCCTTAAATCAGGAAAAACATCAAATATCCATACTTTGTGTTTTTGTCTAGTAAATTCATTTGCTAAATTTATCACCACTTGCTGTGCTCCTCCTAATCCTAAATCTGCTATAACTAATAAAATATTCATTTAGAAAATATCTTTTGGAAAGGATATATAAAAAAAGAAACTATTAATTCTTTAAATAATTCTTTGCTTTTAAAAGCGTAATAAAGGTTTTGTTTGTTAATGTTTAGTTTATAAGATTTTACTTTATTGAAAAACTGAGCAACATTGACAAGCCTATGGATTATAGCCATCCTAATAAAATTATTGTTGTAAGAGTCTTTTTTTAAAAAAAAATCTAAGACTGCTACTTCATTAAGTAGTCTTTCACTCCCAATCTTATCTTTCCAGCCATTTTGCCATATTCCAGTCTCGTTAATTCTATATACACCCGTTTTCTTGTCGAAGTACTTGAACCGACCTTTTTCAGAAAGGGTAATCCAAAGCGGCCAATCAGCCATCATAAATTGAGACCACTTTTCAGAAAAATCAATGTTAAAATTTCTAAATACTGCGGTTAAAGTGGAAATTTCATTTTTATTGTAAATATTGTTTTCGTAATTATAAGAATCTGGTTTTAATTGACATAGTTTTTTTTCGTTATTTAAAGTGAAAACATTAGTGTGGGTTAATACATAATTGTTGTTGTTTTCTAAAAAATCTACCTGCATTTGTAATTTGTTTTTATCAATCCAATAATCATCTCCTTCACAAATTGCAATATATTTTCCATTACATTGTTTATAGGTTTCAATGAAATTATTTATAAATCCTATGTTCTTGGCTCTTTCAATTAATTTAATGTTGTTATGAATTTTTAAATGTTTTTTTACCTCATATACTGTTTTATCCGTACTGCAATCATCTCCAATTATAATTTCTATTTGGAAATCTGTTTTTTGCTCTAACCATGATTCAATTGCTTCTCCAATAAATTTATCGTGATTATATGTAATACAAAGAATTGATAATAATTGATTCAAGAGGCTTTAGTTTATAGGTAGTCTTGATTTTAAAAATTTTGCAGGCGATCCAATATAAACCGACCATGGGTTTAAGTTCAGATTTACAAAAGTCATTGTTCCTGTAACAGCTCCTTGTTTAATAGTTATGCCTGGCATAACAACCGATTTTGCGCCTAGCTGAGAATGTTCTTCTAAAATGATTTTACCCTTAATTAGTTTTCTTTTTGCTTCAGTGTGTTGGGCTCCTATTAAACAAGAGCTAGTAAAATCGTCTATTTCAGAGTATAATATACACCCTGTACTTATTCCTGTATTATCTTCTAAAACAATACCTGAATTTCCGTAGAGTGTACAATGAGCAGAAATATGAATGTTATTTTTTAAGTGGATACTTCCAGATAAAATACAAAAGTCATCTACTCTTACGTTATTACCTATTGAAATTTGATGCGCAGAATAAAAATTAGCAAACCTGCTAATTTTTATGTTTTCTCCTAAGTACTTAAACCCGATTTTATTAAGTTCATTTTTATTTAGGAACGAGTTCATTTTTTATTAATCCAATTACAAATTTCAGTAACATCACTTAATCTTAGTGAGTGGTATAAAGGTAAACATAATACGTTATTTGAAACGTTTTCAGCATTTTCAAGCAATTTATAATCAACATACGGTAATTTGCTTAGAGATGGATAAAAATATCTTCTAGGAAATATATTTCGATTTTTTAAATTCTTAATTGCGTTCAGAAGATCGCCGTTGGTATTAAACAATACTGGAAAATAAGCAAAGTTCCAGATAGTTGATTCTCTTAATTGAATAGGTTTAACATGTGACATATCTAGATTCTCATTATAATAATCAACCAGGTCTTTTCTCTTTGAAACTATTTCTTTAAAGTATGGCAACACTGATAGTCCCATTGCTGCGCTTAATTCACTCATTTTGCCATTAATTCCTAAACCATTATATTCATATTCACCGTCATGGCCAAAGTTGTGACTGTAATAAAGTTTTTTATAAAGATCCTTATCTGAACAAAATATTGCCCCTCCTTCGCCAGTATGAAATATTTTGGTTGCATGAAAACTACAAGTAGAAATATCTCCGTATTCAAAAATACTTTTACCATTGTATTTTA
>TARA_B110000027_G_scaffold40594_1_pt1 | contig 22026 bp, 19 predicted proteins | sample TARA_B110000027 | Tara Oceans TARA_B110000027 (sample SAMEA4397101) | marine metagenome | biome: Polar Biome; feature: [SRF] surface water layer (ENVO:00010504); material: water (ENVO:00002006), including particulate matter (ENVO:01000060) such as... | depth 5 m
GGGATAAATCGAATATTGAAGTAGCAAATAGTTGTAAAAAAAAACTACAGATTAGTAATATAGATTTTATCTGCAAAGATTTTTTAAAATTGAACACAGATAAAAAATTTGATGTTGTTATGTCATTAGCAAATCATACAACTTATGATGGTGGAATAAAAAATTATAAAGAATATTTTTTACACTTAATTGATCATATGAATACAAACTCTATTTTAGTTTTTGAAACACATCATCCTGAAATAGAAAAAAAGGAACAAATATCTGAAATAATGGATTATCTTAAAAAATTTTTTATAATAAAAGATGCTGGTAATTATAATTTTAATAATTATGCTGATGATGGTAGAGAATTTTATATTCTTGAAAAAATTAATTAAAAATTTTATTGAAAACATTTCTAAGACTATTGTCGTCTAAAAAACTATAATAATTACTATCTTGGCTAATATTAAGCGGTTCAAGATCAAAAGTATTAACTTCATATAATTTTTTTAAGTGGCTCACCCTTAATAATGGATCAAAAAAACTATACCAAATCCTGTAAATATCTTTTAAACTATATTCTTTATAATTATCAAATTTAAACTTTGGTATATTTAATTTCTCTCTCATTATTAGATCACCTTCATCAATCTTATTTGTCATAACAAAAGATGAGACACCAAGAGAGTTATGTTTAAGTATACTATTTAAACTACCATCAGCCCCTCTAACTTCTGGTAAATAGCCAGGATGTATATGAAAAAAATTAATTTTAAGTTTCAAAATATTTTTTAAAATTTCATTTCCAGTATTTAAAAAGTAAATATCCTCAAATTTTTTATCTGATAATACATTTCTCATTTCATCACTATTAATACTTTTATTAGAAATATAATTTATAGAATTATTCTTTCCAAAATTTGCAAACTTATACATATCAACACAAAAATTATTCGGTAATTCAAAAAATTCTTCAAACTGCGATATAAGTTTTATTATATTTCTATCATTAAGAAAATTTATAGCGTAAAAGTTATTTTTTCTAAAAAATTTATAAGCATTGATTTTATTTGGTAAAAATGACCTATTATTTAAATAAAAAAAATTTTTTATCTCAATATTCTCGTTTTCTAAAAATTTTAAATACGCTCTACTAATAGGGTTCTCATAAAAAATCATTCCTATATTCTTAAAATTTATACTTCTCATAGATTAAAAATATAGATATATAATAATTTAATACAAATATATGAAAATTAATTTTAAAAGTTTAGTCTTTTCACTTACATTATTTTTGCTACCATTAGCTCAATTTACTAAAGAAAATTCAAAATTACTTGATTTTAATACTTTTGGTAATCTAATATTAATAAATATCACATGTTTAATTTTAATAATATTTATTAGCTTTCTTATTTACTTTATAAATAAAACGTTAGATTTTTATGATACTTTGTTTTTTTTACTAATTTCTTACAATGTAATTTTTTATTTTAGTAAACTAAAAATGTTTTTTTTAGAATTTACTTCTTTAGCATCTTATTTTTCTTTAGGCTTAATAATAGTAATTTGTTTTTTTTTAACGTTTTTGATTAAAAAAAAAATATTCAATAGATTTCTTTTTTTTTTTATAATACTTAATTATCTAAATATCATTATATTTTCTATTTCAATAAATACTTATGAGAAAAATGAAATAAAAGTTAATCATGATAATTTTTTTTTTAAAAATGAAAAAATTTTTGAAAGAAATGGAGATTCATCGACACCAAATATATATTTTATAATTATGGATGGAATGACTTCTTTGGAGCATGCATCAAAAATACTTAATATAAACTACACAAATCACAAGGGGTATCTAGAGAAAAATGACTTCAATATTGTTCCTTCTCGTTCAAACTATAATACTACATACCTTTCTTTGGCATCAATAATTCAACTTGATTATGTTGTTAGGCCAATTAGTCCAAAATATTATGATAGAAATAATTTCTGGCCATATCTTTTAAGTAAAATAAATAAAAAACCAAACTTAATAAATTTATTAGAAAAAAATAATTATAAGTTTCAATGGTATGGAAATATGACAGCTTCATGTAAAAATTATTCTTATGATAAAGATTTTTGTTCTAGCAAAGAATTTAATTCAACATATTATGTTTTTAATTCTTTTTATGCTAACACACCACTTATAACTATATTAAGAAAATTTTTACCTAAATTAATGCTTAATTTTTATGGTGATAGAATTGACTCAATCTCAAACTTTATAAATACAAACGATTTAAAAAAAAATTATAATAAAAACTATTTTACTTTAATACATCATCTTTCTCCTCATCCACCATATATATTTAATAAAGATTGCTCAATAAAAGAAGAGCTGAATACATCTATAGCCTCAAATGAAAATGATGGTTATAAAGATGCGTATTTATGTTCTCTAAAAAAAATAGAAAAACTAATAGATTATCTTAATATTAATGATCCTAAAGGATTAATAGTAATAACAGCAGATCATGGTTGGAATATAGATAAAAACAATACTCAGACAATTGAAGATTTAGTGGATGAAAGAACAAAAATATACAACTCTATTAAAGTTAAATCTGAATGTCTAAAAGATGCACCTTTAAAATTAGATAATATTAATAGTGTAAGATTAGTGCTTGGTTGTGCCTTAAATATAAAACCTATTTATAAAAAAACAGAAATTTTTTATGGTTTTCAAGAAGAGAATAAAGAAAATTATGGTAAAATTTTCAAATTAGATTTTTAATAAAGTTAGAAAAGTATAAATAACTCTTACCAAAGCAAAAACCTAAAAAATTATTATAAGGCTTATGCTCATAAGGTAGATTCATGCAAAAATCATTATCTATTAGAATATATTTATTTACTAATGCATGAATTTTTTTATTAAATGTTACATGCTCTACTTGAGATCTTATAATTCTTTTTTTATCAAGATAAGAACCAAGTTTAAAATATTTAAAATGATAAATACACATTCCATTGAAAGATGAGATTGTTTCTAAATTTTTTGAGTGTGTAATTTTTTTTTGTACATCATAAATATACTTTTTTCTCAATCTATAACCAGTAAAAATATTTTTTTCTAATGATATAGGATATATATTTTTAGTAAAAAAAAATTTTTTTCTAAAACTTAAAATATCATAATAATAAGGTTTTGACCCAGATGAAATTCCAAATAAATTAGATTTGTTTATTAATTTTAAATTTGAGTTATGAAATTTTTTTGGGGAAAGACTATTTTTTATTACATCATCTAAATCAAACCAACAAACAAAGTCCATTTTTTTTTTAAAGGTTTTAATTTTATCCTTTAAAGATTGACGAAGATTAGACATTTTTTCCAACCTATATTCATATTTTTCAGAAAAACTTGTGTCTACAATAATAAAGTTTTTTTCTTTTCTTTTAAAATTTTTTAATAATCTTAAGGTGTTATCTTTTGATCCATTTTCTCCAATAATTAAGTAACAATTTTTATAATTTTTTTTAATCTTAGTATAAAATTTTAAAAAATATTTTAAAGTTTCTTCTGAGTTTTGAATTAGCCCAAGAAAGACAATATTTTTATTTTTTAATTTATCTTTATACAAAACAATCGATTTTATTTAATAATATTAATTATATCTTTTATTTTAACAGGAAAATTGATTTCTTTACCATCATAAATACTCTTCATATGCTCTATTCTTGATTTTGCTGTTTTTTCTTTATAACTTTTTATTAATCGTATTATGGAAATAGATCTACTTCCTTTATACGATAGTGGTGTAGACCCACATCCAACCAGATAATCAAAATCATTTTCCATTAATTCAAATGGTTTATTAGGGTTAATTTTGCTCATTTCATCAAACTTGACATTGAGCCTTGCGTTTTTATTTGGATGATCTTTGTAATAACTTTTATAACCACTCGCCTTAAATATATTTGAAATTTTTTTATATAATTTAACTATTTCGTAATTTTCACAAAACTCACGACTCACAAGAAACAAAATTTTTTTGTTTTTAATTTTATTATCTTTAATTATTATTTTAAATTTTTTAACTTTAACCTTATGCGGGTATCGTTTAAATGAAAAATAAAACGTATAATTTTTTTTATTTTTACGATAATAGATAGTAAATAAATTATTGAAAAAAATTTTAAAAAATTTTAATTTTAATATATTTTTAAAATTAATATCTCTAATTTCCTTATTAAAATTTTTAAAACCCTTCATTGTAACTATTGGAATATAAAAAGATCTTGGATTTAAAATTTTAATAATTACATCAAATTCTGGCCAACAACATTCGTGAAAAAAAGTGAATCTAATATTTTTGAATTTATAATAAATAATGAAAAAAAAAACAATCAACAACCTTAAAAAAAAGTTCTTGGGCAATAACTCTAATTCAATATTCTTTTTCTCTTTTTTAAGAAATTGATACGATTTATAAATTTCATGATTTTTAACTATAATTAGATTTTTTTTATTTTGATTATTTTCTAAAATATATTTTAATGGCAATGTTGATGCTACAAAAAACACCCTACTATAGATCATTTTATAGCTTTTACATTTAAACTAATTTTAACTTTTTTATTATTTACATTATAAGTGCCGTCTGACCAATCATTTAATTCAACACCAAAATCTTCCATACAATTCCAAGTAGTTGAATTTTTAAAATTAGCTTTACTCAATAACTCAGATAAAATTTTAAAATCATAAATTGACTTATGAAAATCATTTTCATAATTTTGGCCACCCATTATTGCAAATTTAATTTGTTCTAAATTTGTTGTCTCATCATAAATCATTTTTAGTTTAGAAAAATCTGGCACTGAAATTCTTATTATAGATCCCTTACTTAACTTTTTATTTAGTTTTTCCAATAATTTTAGAGAATCTCTAAATGAAAAATGTTCTAGAACATGACATAGATATATCTCTGATATGCTTTCATCGTTAAATTCTTTTAATTCAAAATCTTGGTCTATTATGTGTGTGTGTTTAAAATTTCTAGCATCAATATTAATCCATCCCTGAATATTAACTTCTCCAGCTCCTAGGTGAATTTTAGGTCCTTTTGAATCTTTATTTGTGTATACGGCTAATGGTTCATTATAATTCTTCTTAAAATTGGCTAATTTTATTATAAAATTACATAATTTTGATTTAATATTATTTAAAAAATTTTTCATTAACGCTATGATTTTTTTATTATGGTTTATATTAAATATTTTATAAATTTATTATATACTTCATAATTAAAATATCTCTAATTAAAAGTTCATATTGATTTCCTTTTACATTATCTCTTGATAATACAAACCTCCATTACCTAATAATTGTCAACAACTCTTCTGTTTTATAATCTTTTAATAATTTTAAGTTTAATTTTTTTTCACCTGAATAATAAAGCTTCCATCTTTACTTTTTTTTAAAATCCATGATATCCCGCATTACTAAAAAAATATTTCTTCAGTTTATCTGGATAAAAAATTGAACTCACGACTATTAATTATTCATTAATTTAAAAATACCAGTAATTTTTTTTTATTAATAAAAAATAAAAATCACTTTATTTCTTAATTGCTTTGTATATATAAGTAATTTAATTACCTTTAAAACTATTATATGAATAATAAAAAAATACTTAGGAGATCATTAGATTTACATTTTTTAAGACCAGATAATGGATTGTGGGTATACTCACTTTATATTTCCTTCTCAAAATATTTTAATTTGTTTCTACAAAAAAAATATAAATCTTTAGATTTGGGCTGTGGTGATGGAACAAGTACATACATTGCTTCAGGTGGTGTAGTTGATAAAAAGTTTGATGTTTTAATGGGTGCAAAAACTTCAAAGCAAAACCTTACACCAAGCCTTAAGAAATCAAAATCTGGATCTTTAAGAGACTCTCAAGGTGATTTTTATGACCATTATTCAAATAATTATAAAAAATACTGCAAAATTAAAAATGGTTTTAACAAGAGTTTTACCTATGGCATAGATTGGAAAAAATCTCTTTTGCAAAAAGCTAAACTATTAAATTATTATGACAAATTAGATCTACAAGATTGCAATAAATTACCCATAAATTTGCAAGACGAAAGTCTACATTTTGTTTTTTCAACAATATTATATTGGCTTAAAAAACCAAAAATGGTTATTAGAGATATCAACAGAGTATTAAAAAGCGATGGTATTTTTATTTTTACAACACCAAAAGAGAAAATATTAAAATCTACTATTTTTCATTTAATTGGCAAAGATTTTAAAAATATTAACCGATTAGATAGAGGTAGGCATGAAAATTGGAAGAGACACGCAAAAAAAAATAGTTATTGGGAAAAAATATTAAAAGATTCAGGATTTGAGATTATTGAGACTATTAATTTACATCCCAAACTTCAAATCATGTTTGGTGAAACTATAATTAGAACATTGGTCTCAGCATTTAAAGTTTTATATAAAAAACTATTACCTAAGAATCAAAAAATTTTCTTTGAGTTTAAAGAAAAATATAATGATGAAATGATGTTAATTCTTTCTGATTTTGCTGATAAAAAAAAATATAGTCAGCTTGAAAAAGATTATACTGGCTGGGTTTGTAGAAAAATTAAAAATATTTAATAAATTTATTTTCTATTAAAGTACTTTATTATTTTCATAATACTAAGTTTATAACTTTCTTCATCCTTAAGATTACTTTTTGTGTTCTCTAGCCCTTTACCAGGATAATTAATAATTGTTTTATTGTTTAAAAGTTTTTTTAAAAAAAATGTAGCATTTATTGCTTGTTGTTTATTGTTTATAAAAAAAGACTTGTTTAGTTTATCTAATTTCAAACTAACATCATCTAAATGTATTGTTCCTGACAAACCTTTATACCAAGGATATCCACAATATATAGTTTTTAATCCTTGAAGACTTCTTTCAAGAGAAATAGTTCCTGAAATCGTAACGGGTAGAAAACATTGCAAAAATTTTTTATTTTGTACACTGTAATTATAAGGTAAAAACTTGCATCCTAATTTTTGAAGGTCTTTATAATAATCTACAGATCTTGCTATTCCTACTTTTGTACCTTGAACCATCTTCAGATAATAAAATTGAGAGTCTTTATGTTCTTTATAATAAATTACGCCTTTATATCCTTTTTTTCTTATTTTTGATATTATCTCAATGTGATTATTGTAATTCCTACCTTCTGGATATGACGTTCCCTCTGGTTGATAACTTGCAACAATTAAAATATATTTATTTTTCTTATTAATACTATTTATATTTATATAATTTTTTTTATAAAATTTAATAGCTCTGTATTGTCCAAGTGTTTGTTTTAAATATGTAAAAATCGAATATTGTTTGAAATCAAAATAAATCTTTTTTTTATGAATTGAAATATTACGTCTTAAAAAACTATAACTATAAAACAAAAATATTCTAATTGAACTTAAGAAGTAATTTTCTGAATAAAATAACTCATCAACATGAGGAATTCTATTATATTTTTTTTCTCTCCAATCTTTCAAATTTTTTTTTATAGTTTCAATTTCTTTATTTATTTTAAAATTAGAAAATTTTAAGTTGAGTACTTCTTTATTCATAAATTTTTTCTTATGAAAAAATGGGATTAATAACTTTTCTGCTTTATTAATTATTGAATTCAAGTTTTCTAAGTAAATAAGTTTCACATCACATTTTCTGCAAGCTAAATCAAAAACCAAGCTTGATAAATGATGGGGATTAGCAGTAAACAATATTGATAAATTCACTTTTTCTCTAATCAAAAAAGTTGATATCTCGTAAAATTTTATCAATATATCTCTTATTTGTAATTCAAATTGATCTCCACGGTCAATTTCTCTTGATAACACTGGTCCCCAAGATCTAATTATAGTTATTAACTCTACTTCATTGAAATATTTAAAAATGTCATAATTTTTTTCATTAATAGTTGGAACAAAAAAGTCTCTTTGTTTTTTTTTATTATTGTATTTTTCTACACCAAAATTATCAAAGAAAATAATCTCTTTATTTCTAAAAAAAATTTTCTTTGTTAATTTGTCAGGAAAAAAAAGTACTGTAGTCAATGAGTTGTTCCTTATATGTTTAATTTTACACTTCACTTTACTGTTAAAATGATTTACTAAAAATGTTAAAATGATTCACTAAAAATAATTGTTTATCAAAATGAGAACTAGATTAATAGCTAAATTAGAGATTAAAACTGACAATGTTGTTAAACCCATTTATTTTGAGGGACTCAAAATTGTTGGAAACCCAACCATATTGGCAAAAAAATATTATGAAGATGGCATAGACGAACTAATACTAATAGATATTGTGTCTAGTCTCTATCGTAGGACAATAAACTATAAACTTATAGAAAAAATATCTAAAGATATATTCATTCCAATAACGGTTGGTGGTGGAATAAGATCAATTGATCAAATTTCTAAAATTTTAGAAAACGGAGCTGACAAAGTTTCTATAAATACATTTGCTCTTCAATCAAAACCTGACTTTATAAATCATGCAGCTAGGAAATTTGGATCACAATGTATAACGGTCAATATTGAGGCAAAAATGATTGGAAATAAATGGATTTGTCTCTCAGATGGTGGGAGAGTTATTTCTAATATAGATGTATTAGATTGGATTAAAGAATTGGAAGATAGGGGTGCTGGTGAAATATTAATTCAATCCGTAGATAAAGATGGTGCTAAACGTGGCTTTGACCTCCAACTTTTGAATAAGATTAAGCAAATTGTTAATATTCCTATTATTGCTGCAAGTGGAGCAGGAAATATGAAGCATATTAAAGAATTAAAGGATTTAATTAACCCTGATGCAATTTGTTTAGCTAGCGTATTACATTATAAAAATCTTAAAATACGAAATATTAAAAAGATTATATGAAAAAAGTTATAGGAATTATCTATTTAGGAAAAATATCTAATATTTTTAGTGTACAAAAAGTAATTTCTAAAATTGGTTTTAGATCTGAATTGATTAAAGACTTTAAAAAAATTAATGATTATAGTCATATAATAATTCCAGGTGTTGGTTCTTTTCCAGAGGCAATGAAAGAAATTAAAAAAAGAAAATTTGATTTAGTTTTAACTAGTAAATATTTAAAACCTAAGATTTTGGGAATATGTTTAGGTATGCACATTTTTGCAAGATTTGGATATGAATTTAAAAAAACCAAAGGGCTTAATTATTTAAGTGGTGATATTAAAGAAATTAATTTTTTAAAAAAATTACCACATGTTGGCTACTCTAGTGTTAAATTTAAAAAAGACAGTCTTTTTAAAAAATTAAAAAAGTCATCAGAGTTTTATTTTATGCACTCATACCATTTTACAAAAATAAAAAATAATTTTATTACTAGTTATATTAATTATAAAAATAACAAAATAATATCTTCAATAAAATATAAAAATTTTACTGGCATTCAATTTCATCCTGAGAAGAGTGGCACAAATGGACAATTAATTTTAAAAAATTTTTTAAATGAATAATAAAATTAAATTAGGAAAATATGGTTTACCTTTAAAGGTTGTTTATTGTTCTCATTGTACTCGTAGTAATCAAAGACCTCATAATTTAGGTGAGTTTGTCCAAACAAAAAATATCAAAAAAAAATTTGTAGAACTGAATAAAAATAATGGGATGTGTGATGCTTGTAAATTTTATTTTGAAAAAGAAAAAATTAATTGGGAAAAAAGAGAAAAAGAATTAAGACAACTTTGTAACAGATATAGAAAAAATAACGGTGAGTACGATGTTATAGTTCCAGGCAGTGGCGGAAAAGACTCAATTTTTGTTACACATCAATTAAAGCATGAGTATGGAATGAACCCTTTATTAGTAACATGGGCTCCAAATATGATAACCGAAGATGGTAAACAAAATTTTGAATCTTGGATTAATATGGGTATGCCAAATTATACCTTTTATCAAAACCATAAAATTCACAAAAAACTAACAAAATTAGCATTTCAAAATCTTTGTCACCCTTTTCAACCATTTATAATTGGACAAAAAAATTTTGCACCTAAAATGGCAATAAAATTTAATATAAACTTTGTAATGTTTGGAGAGCATGACGCCGAATTTGGCATGATGATGGATAAAAAAAATAACCCCCGTATGGATAAATCTTTTTTTGTTTCTGATAAAAATTATAAAGATTTGTATTTATCTGGGGTAAAAGTATCTGAACTAATAAAAAAAAATGGATTCACAAAAAATGATTTAGAAAGTTACCTACCAATTAATAAAAAAAAATTTGAAAAATCAAACGTTCAGTTTCATTTTTTTAGCTATTATAAAAAATGGAATTTTCATGATAATTATTATTATGCAATTAAAAATTCTGATTTCAAACCCTCTTCCTGCAGGCTAGAAGGTAGTCATGATAAATATGCCTCTATGGATGATAAAATAGATTGGTTACATTTTTACACATTTTATATAAAATTTGGCATGGGTAGAACTACTGCTGCTACAGACCAAGAAATTAGATCTGGCATAATCACAAAAGATGAAGGAATAGCACTTATAAAAAGATTTGACGGAGAGTTTCCAAAAAAATATTTAAAAGAATGCTTAGATTATATGGAGATTACTAAAGATCAATTTCTGAAAATTATTGATAAAGCCAGACCAAATCATTTATGGACAAAAAAACATGGAAAATGGAAACTAAAATATCCGATATGGGAACAAAAATAACAAAACATCAAGATTATATTTATTTAAATGAAGATTATTACAATAATCCTAAAGAAACATTTAAATTTATTTTTAGTTTAATTAAATCTTCCTATAAAAAAAAAATTGAATCTATTTTAGATTTTGGATGTGCACGAGGAGAGTGGCTACATTTCATCGAAAAAAAGATTCATGTAAAACACTTAGTGGGAGTGGATTACAGTCAAAACTTAATAAATGAAGGAAAAAAAAACTTAAATCAACTTAATATAAAATTTTATAAAGGTTCAGCACAAACGATAAAGATTAAAAAAAAATTTGATGTGATAGTAGCTTCTGGTTTAGTCTCATATTTTGATAACATAGACAAATTCCTTAATAATGCACTTAACCATTTAAATAGTGATGGGATTTTAATAATCTTAGATAACTTTAACCCTTATGATGTTGATGTAATTGTAAAATATAGAAACAACAAGTACTCTACAAAATATGAAAAAGGCTGGAATTTACATTCTATAGAAACTATAAAAAAAAAATTAATCAAAAAAAATGCTGAAATTATCAAAATTCAGAAGTTTAATCTTTCATTTAACTTAAAAAAAGGTGTTGATCCACTACGCTCGTGGCACACAAAAATTAAGAATAAAATAGTATTTACTAATGGCTTGTCGCAAATTTTCGATATTCAATCAATAATTATAAAGAAAAAATAATTTATTTATCATCGAATAAATTTATTATTTTAAGTATCTTATTTTTGTATTCTTTTTCATTTTTATTGCTAATCATTTTTTTTACACCACCAGTACCTGGGTAATTTACTATGGTTTTATTATTAATTAATTTCTTTAAAAAATTAAATGAATTTTTCTTTAATTTAATATCTTGTTTAAAAATTTTTATATTAAATTTTTTTAAATCTATATTATCAATATGATGAGTTCCTGGTAGCCCTTTATACCATGGATAACCACAGTAAATTGTGTTGTAACCTAAAAGACTTCTTTCAACAGCAATAGTACCACAAATTGTAATTGGTAAGAAATTATCTCTATATTCTTTATTCTGTAAACTAAAATTAAATGGTAAAAACTTACAACCTAATTTTTCTAAATCTTGATAATATTTTTCTGATCTTGCAATACCCACTTTTGTGCTCTGTATTACATCTAGGTAAAAAAATTGGGAATCATAATGTTCTTTATAATAAATTATATCTTTATAACCTTTTTTTCTAATCTTAGAAATTATATCAATATGATTATTATTTTCCTTACCTTCGGGGTAAGAAGTGCCTTCTGGCTGGTAATTGGCTACGATTAATAATTTTTTTTTGTCATTTTTTTTAATTGAAAATGAACTTGAGAATTTATTTTTATAATAAACTATAGATTTATACTGACTAAAAGTTTGTTTTAAATAAGTTAGAACTGAATATTCTTCAAAATCAAAATATTTCTTAGGTAGGAAATTTAACATTCTTCTAAGTTTTAAATAAAGATAATGAATAAAAATTCTCACAGAACTCAGTAAATAATTTTTTGAATAAAAATACTCATCAACGTGTGGAATTTTTATAGATTTATTTTTTCCCCATAATTCTAAATTTTTTATTATTTTATTTAGTTCATTGCTAATATCAAAATTAGATAAGTTAATATTTAAAGCTTTCCTTTCCATAAATTTATTATTGTGTAAAAAAGGAACAAGTAAATTAGGAGAATCATTCAAAATTGAATTTAAATTTTCTAAATATATTAATTTAATTTTATTTTTTCTACATGCTAAATCAAATAGTAAACTTGAAATGTGATGGGGTGATGCGGTAAACATAATTACTAAGTTAACTCTTTCTCTTATTAAAAATGAAGAGATTTCATAAAATTTTATCAAAATATTTCTTATTTCTAATTCAAATTGATCACCTCGGTCAATTTCTCTTGATAAAACTGGGCCCCAAGATCTAATAATAGTTATTAACTCTACTTCACTAAAATTTTTAAAAATATCAAAATTTTTTTGATCTATACTAGGTACAAATAAACTTCTTGATTTTTTATTATTATCATATTTATAATAACCATAACTATCAAAAAAAATAATCTCTTTATTTTTAATAAAAATTTTTTTAGTTAATTTGTCAGGGAAAAATAATACTGTAGTCAATATGGAATCCTTTTTTATAACTAATTAAAAATTACTACTTAATTCAAAATTATATCAATTAAATTATATTATTGTTTTTGCCAATTACTGTAAATCTAATATTTTCATATGGGTTATTAATGATCGTAAAGTTAAAATGTTAGCTATTTCTTGAATTCCTAGTTTATCCAAATCTTTTATAATCATATTTATTTTTATACAGACTGGTTTTATTTTATTTTATTTAAATCAATTATTTGATCACAATTATCTAAATTTGTAGATCTATGAGTTACAATTATAACAGTTTTAAATTTTTTTAAATTAAAAAGTATCTCAATAATTTCTTTTTCTAAATTATGATCTAACGAACTAGTCGCTTCATCTAGAATTAATACTTCGGGATCATTATAAAGCGCTCTAGCTATTCCAATTCTTTGAAGTTGTCCTCCAGATACTCTACCTCCTTTTTCCCCTATAATAGTTTGATATTTCTTTGTCCATAAATCAGCAAACTCATCAACTTTGGAAAGTTTTATTGCTTTTTCAAGCTTATCTCGGTTAATTTCATTTTTTTTTATTCCAAATGCAATATTTGCTTCCAATGTGTCATCAAGTAAATAAATAGATTGTGGCACATAACCAATATTTCTTCTCCATCCTCTTAATAAATTTTCTTTATTTGATATTTCCAAATCATCAATAAATATTTTTCCATCATTTATTGGTATAAGACCAAGAATAATATTCAATAATGTACTTTTTCCAGTACCACTTTTTCCAAGTATGCCTGTAAATGTATTTTTCTTAATTAAAATATTAGAATAATGTTGGTGTATCTTTGATTTTTCGTATTTAAATTTGACATCTAAGAGTTTTATTGATTTATTTAATTTTACTAATTCTATATTACTAATATCTGCCTTATCTTCTTCTATGTTCTTTATCTCTTTTTTTAAAAGCGTAATAGTTGCTCGACCAAAATTAAGTATTTGAAAGGCATATGAGGCTTTGTTGATAGACGGTATTAGTCTTATTGCACAGATAACAAAGAGTGCGATCTGAGGCAAAAAAATATTTAAATCAATATTCTTATTTACTGAATAAAAAATTATCAAGGAAATAAAGAAGATTACAATAGTTTCTATAAATAATTTTGGAAGATTTCTTAATATTGTTTGATATGTTCTAATTCTTATTGATCCTTTATAATTTTCTTTATATGTATTTATAAAAAAGTTTTTAGCTCCATAAAGAATTAGGTCTTTAGTGCTATTAAATATTTCATTTAATATTTTTATTCTTTGCCCTTCATATCCAACTAATTCTTTTCCAAGTACTTCTGATTTATTTTTATATAATTTTATAAATAAAATACCAAAAATAAAAAATATAATTACTAAAAATATTGTTATTTGAAAGTTTACTGTGAGTAATAATCCAATTATACCAATTACTATCATACATTCATTAATTAAAAAAAATGAGTTTAATAACACGTCATTAAACTTATAAATTTCCTGAGTTAAATTATTAATTAATAATCCAGAATTATTATTAACAAAAAATAAGTAAGGCTTTTTTAAATATTCAGTTAGTAAAAAATTAGAAGTTTCTCCTTCCACGTTATAAATAAAATTAAAAATTTTTTTGTAAAGGAGGTAAATAGATAAATTTTTTACTAAGATTGAAAAAATAAAAAATATAACCGATATTAAAATAAAATTAATTCTACCAAAAGAATAAAAGATACTTTTTATAAAATTAATATCTATAGTGTCAATAAAATTAGGGTTAAGTATGAAGCCAATTAAAGGTAAAATTAATGCTATTGAAAATAACTCTAGCACTGAAACACAAAAAATAAAAAAAAGTATCTTTGGATATTTTTTATTTTTATCTTTAGATAATAAGCTTCTAATATCTGTAATAATATTCATAAAATGAATTTTACTTAGTCTTGTTCTAAGAATAAACCTTTCTACCTTTAGAGTTTCTCCAAGCCGGATAAAAAGTAACAGCTAATATGTCTCTAGTATCTTTTGGGATGCTTGCTCTATGAGCACATGTAGAGGTATTTAATAATAAATAGTCACCTTTAGTGCCGGTTAGCATTTTTTGTTCTGGATATTTAAAATCAGAATATTTTTTATCATAAGTCCATCTCTCTCTTAGAGTATTCCAATTTTTTTTAGTCTCTTCTCTCTCTAAATAATATAAAGGTCCATCGTCTTCTGTTACAGTATTTAATAAAATAAATAACCTCACCATTTTATACCCATCGTGAGAATCCATATGCCATATATTTGAATAAACATCATACTTGGATAATGAGTCATCAATATTAAAGTTTCTGTAAACCATAATATCATCTTGTAAAAAATCTTTGCCTATAAAGTTTTCAATTGTAGTTTTATTATTATCAATTATTTCCTTAATAAAATTTGGAGTTTTTTCTATTACAAGCGAATTTGAATAATCTGCTCTTTTATTTTTACCTATCTCATAAGTAAAATCTTTAATTTCTAAATTACCAGAGATTGGGGAAAAATTATTTTGCCTAATTGAACTACTAATAAAAGAAATAAAAAAATCTTTAATAATTTGACTAATTCTAGACTGTGAAAAAAAAAAACTTTTTGATATTAAAAAATCTATTTGAACAATAAAATACTTTATTTTTTTTAAAAACATTCTTTAAAATTTAATACTAATTAGCTACAATTTCTTCAGTGCTAGTATTATTTATACAAATTTGACAAGTTTTATGGGGTTGATTATTTTTGAAACCCTCTCTTATTTCAGTCATCTTTTCTCCATTCCATATTTCTTTAATGGAGTTTTCATTGATATTTCCAATTGGTAAATTTCTTCCAAAGGTATTGCAACATGGTGCTACTGTTCCATCTGCATAAACTGTTATTTGCCCCCAGGGTTCACTACATGAGTAGTTTTTTCTCAATCTTGGAACTTTTTTATTTTTTAATATTTCTATATCTTTGTATGCCTGTATAGAAACTTCTTTTTGGACTTCAACAGAATCTACTATCTCTCTCCACTTGTTAACAAATTTTTGAGTTTCTATTTTATTTTCTTTCAATGAAACAAAAGAAGTTCTCACAAGCGGTAAATCATTGTTTCTTTTGTCTCTTTCTTTCATAAAATATGAAATATTATCTTCAAGATTTTTTAATCTTTGATTGTTATCTAAAAGTCTTTTTGAAACTGGGACTCTTACCTTGTTATATGTTTCTTCACTATATCCATCAATTGAAACAAATAATCTTGTCACTGGACTATCTAAAATCATTTTTGTATTTTTTTCGTTTAAAAGTGTTCCATTAGTAAATAATAATAAATCCATTATACCTGCATCTTTTGCTCTATCAAAAACTTCATTTATATTTTTAAATAAAAGAGGTTCAGAAGTACTTAGCATCAAAGAATTAAGCTTATTTTTTTTGAAGTCTAAAAATATTTTATCCAACATGGTATTGTCCAAAGTTGACTTTTTGGCATCATTTCTAAACCCTTGAAAACACATAACGCACTCTAAATTGCATCTATTAACCAATTCTAAAATTACTGTATTGGGATATGGCTCAACATTATGCATATCCAAGTTCTTAACATTGTTCTCATATTTTTTTCTGTAATCAATATACCGATCACCAAATTTTTGGTAAAGGTTGTCATATAAAACTTTTTCTGGATTTTTATGTGAAAATTTTTTTATATTAATAGGCTCTATGACCTCTAAATTTTTATGTTTCACTTGATGTTTCACTTTATATTTTAAATTATTAAAATTTACTATGTGTAGCAATTAATTAAGTCTTTTGAAAGAAGTTTGGCAAACTGGTCCTTCTAAATACTGGTCTATATTTTGTTTTTTTTCAAATATAGCTATTTTTTTAAAACATATATCTAAAATTTTTAAATATTTATTAATATTTTTTTTATTATGATCTATACAAACGTAGATACTATTATTTGTAATAATTCCTGATTTTAACATTTCTTGTGTAATAAAAGTTTTATATTTTAGTTTATTAGGAAGATCTATATAGAAAGTCGACAAAGCTGCTAAACCAGATATTTTAATTGGAAGCGAATATTTTTTTGCTTTTTCTTTCCATTTGCGTCTAATATAATTTCCTATATTGGTAATTTTTTTCCAAGACTTTGTTTTCTCCATTACCTCTATAGTTTTTAAAGCAGCAACGTATCCTATTCTTTCAGACCAAAAAGTGCTGCTTATAAATGTATTTTTTGCACAACTCATTATTCTTTTTTTACCTATTATTGCTGTAATCGGGTAACCATTACCTAAACTTTTTCCAAAAACTGCAATATCTGGATTTACCTTGTATAGTTTATGTAAACCACCAAGATTTTGTCTAAATCCTGATGTACATTCGTCAAATATTAAAATTATATTATTTTTAGTAGCTATTTTTCTAACTTTAATCAAAAAATTGTTTGTTGGTTTAAAATTTCTTGCAACTTCCATCTTGATTATACCAATATTATTTTTTCGAATAATTTCTTGTAATTGATTAAAGTTATTATAACTAAAAGAAAAAATTGTATTTTTTAAGTTTTTTGGTACTCCATTGGGCTCTAATCCAGATAACAGATGTTCATCCAGATTTTTTTTACTTTTAATATTAGAAGCTAGATACCAATCGTGCCATCCATGATACCCACAAATTGCGATATTAGTTTTTTTAGAATAAGTTCTCGCTAATCTAACAGCTATTGCATTTGCCTCTCCACCAGTTCTTGCAAATTTAGCCTGCTCTGCCCAAGGGTGCATAGATAAAAATTTTTCTGCTAATTCAACTTCTTCAGGGCAGTTTAGTGTAGACATTATACCCTTATCTATTATTTTTTTTACTGCATTATCCACTATAGAGTTTGCATAACCCAATATGTTTGTTCCTATTCCCATTGTCATATCTAAATATTTTCTATTAGAAAGGTCTGTAACATAACAGCCCTTTGATTTCTTAAAATAAGCAGGCCATTGATCGGGTAAATATAATTCTGATTTTTTAGATAAGAACTGATTACCACCAGGAATAATATCTTTTGCCCTAAGCCAAAGTTTCTGTCCTATCTTTATTTTCATTCCTTCATTTCTTTTTAAGTAGTTATTTATATTAAATATTTTTTTATTTTTATTCCTCAACTTTATAACATCTTGTAATGAAAAATAAATATTAGGTTTAAAATGATTATAAACATGTTTAATCAATTTTAAGTCTACCTCATGGTCAATTGTTAATCTTAAAAACGAATAGTCATCTTTACTTTTTATGCTTATTTTTTTAAATTTCTTATTTTTAATAATATATGGTGTCACATGCTCCCTATCATCAATATCCTTACAATTGTTCCATGCATTTCTAAGCACACTAAAACTAAAAATTTCAATATCTAGTCCATCAGGGTATGTTGAATCAATAGTGTTACTTAAATAATCAGGTTTTATTTCTAAATATTTCTTTATGGAAGAGTCTATTAAGGCTGGATCAACCAAAGGACAATCAGCAGTGATTCTTAAAATATGATTTGCCTTAAATCTAATTGCTGTTTTATAAAATCTATCCAATACATCAAATTCACTCCCTACATAAAACTTTACATTTAGTTTTTTACAAATTTTAATTATTTTAGCATCATTAATATCATCAGATGTTGCTATAACTATCTGGCTTAAATTCTTACTTTTTTTTAATCTACGAATAATCACTTCAAGTACTGAAATTTCATTTAGAATATTTTTACATACCTTTCCAGGTAATCTAGTAGAGTTATATCTTGCTTGGATGATTGCTAAAATTTTTTTATTTACCACAATCTAGGATCAATTAATTTTTTATTAATATTGAGAATTTTAAAATCACACTTAAATAATTTTTTTTTAAAAGATAAATTAATTTTTTTTAATTGATCAACACTCTGAACACCCACAACAACATGTGAAATTTGTTTGAATTTTTTCATATGATTTATGCACATATCTAATTTGCTAACATTTTTGAATTTACAATAATTTTCAAATTTGCTTAAGATACTTTTATATTGATAAAACTTTTTTGGAATTTTATCAGACTCCATCAAAAGTAAGCTTTGTAAAAATATAGACCTAGCATGAATTTCCACACCTGAGTTATATAATTTTTTTATCCATCCACTATCAACAATTCTGTTATCTAGGATATTTATTGGTAATTGAATGATATCAGGTTTCCATATTTTTTGTATTTTGTTAATTTCAGATGGATCATAAATTGAAACACCAAATTTATTACATATATTTCTATCTTTTAAATATTTTATTATTTCCTTAAGTTTTTTCTTTTTTAGAATATTTATATCCTCACTTCTGTGAAATAAAAGAGCATAAAAACTTTTAATCTGATATTTTTTTTTCATATCAATAATTTTTTTAAGAAATATTTTTTCTAAGTTTTTATTTTTTTTTTCTTTTTCAGAAAACCTTAATTTTGAAATGACATCAAAATTTTTATATTTTTTGTAATCTATTAGATTTTTTTTTACTTTATAATCGTATGAAGTGTCTAAAATATTTATGTTAAATTTTTTAGCCGCTTTTAACAAATTATTGAGATCATTATTTTTATTGATATTCTCTTTGAAGCTCAAACCGTAGCTATTACCAAAATTTGCGGTTCCCAAACCAATTTTCATTAATCTTAAATGAGTTTAGATTTTTGCATTAATCCAATTAACTTACTCACAGATAGAAAATCAATATTATTTCCTGAACTGTAAGAAAATTCATTTTTAACTTTTTTAAATTTTTTATTTTTTAAATAACGTCTTTCTAGTTCCTCACCATAATTCAAAATGGCATAATATTTTTGTAAATCTATAGTATTGTAACTTTCACCAGTTGATATTAATTCTTCATGTAGTTTTTCTCCAGGTCTTAATCCAATATACTTAATTTTACAATCTGGTGCCACTGCTTTGGCTAGATCAACAATATTATATGAGGGTATCTTAGGCACAAAAACTTCTCCACCGATTGAATTTTTTAGAGACCATAAGACCATCTTTATACTGTCTTCCATTGATATATTAAATCTTGTCATTCTTGAGTCAGTTATTTTTATAGTACCACTTTTTTTTTGTTCTAAAAATAGTGGGATTACTGACCCCCTGCTTCCCATTACATTTCCATATCTAACTACTGAAAAAGATAAATCTCTTTTTCCTAAAATGTTGTTCGCAGAAATAAAAAGTTTATCAGAGCATAATTTAGTTGCACCATATAAATTTAATGGTGCTACTGCTTTATCTGTAGATAGAGCAATAACTTTTTTTACATTTGAATCTAAACAGCTCTCAACTATATTTTGCGCTCCATTAATATTTGTTTTAATTACTTCAAATGGATTGTACTCTGCAGCAGGAACCTGCTTGAGTGCAGCTGTATGAATAACATAGTCAACACCCTCTAAACTTCTTTTAAATCTTGCTTGATCTCTCACATCCCCTAAAAAATACCTTATAAATGGATATTTTTTTTCATTAATTTCATTAGACATTTCAAATTGTTTTAATTCGTCTCGACTAAAAATAATTATTTTTTTAAAACCTTTAAAATTTTTAATTAAATATTTTACAAATGCCTTTCCAAAAGACCCTGTACCACCTGTAATTAATATAGTTTTATTTTTAAACATTGTATTTTGATAGTTTTATTTTATTTTATATTTCTGAATAAACTCTTTTAATATTTTTACCACAAACCATTGTTGTTTGAATGATAAATCGTAATAAATTGGCAAAGAAATGGCGTTTTCATAATAATTTTCTGTATTTTGAAAATTTTCTAATTTTTTATCTTTGTAAATTGAGAATTTATACAAAGGTATATAATGATATTGTAAATATATTTGTCTTTTCTTAAAAAAATTAAATAAATAATCTTTATTACATTTTAATTTTTTAAAATTAATTAATGCTATAAATAAATGATATGATGGTTTATTTTTTTTATCATAAACGGGAACACTAATATGCTCCCTTAATATAGGATCAGAGATTAATTTTTTATAATTTTCACTTATTATTTTTCTTTTCGCTAAAAAAGATTTTATTTTTTTTAACTGGCTTATGCCTAACGCACAGTTAATGTCACTTATTCTATAATTCATTCCATATTTTTTGATATCATATTCCCAATGATTCTTGCCTCTTATAATTCCATGTGATCTTCCTAAAAGAATTTTTTTTGATAGTAAGCTATTATTAGTTGTAATGGCACCACCTTCACCTGTTGTGATAGATTTAAGTGGGTGAAATGAAAAAGTTGAAATGTCAGCATGCTTACAAGAGCCTACTTTAAAATAAAGACTTTTAGATTTATAAGAGGCGCCAAATGCGTGACATGCATCTTCAATTATAAAACATTTATATTTCTTTTTTAAATTATAGAAGTTAGCTATATTTTCTGGGTAACCTCCTAAAAACATTGTTATAATTAATTTAATATTTTTTAATTTATTTTTTTTAATACAGCTATCAACATTTTTTGATGTCATTTGACCTGTTGTTTTATCAACATCTGCTAGATAAATTTTTGCTTTAAATAAATTAGCCATATTAAATGCAGAGATAAAATTTACAGAAGGCATTATAATTACATCATCTTTTTTTAAATCTATTGACATTAAAGCCAGATGCATTGCTGCTGTACCACTATTACAAACTGTCGTGTATTTTACATTTAGATATTTTGATATTTTTTTTTCAAACAACTTAACCATTGGTCCAGTTGTTATAAGATTTTGTTTGGCTGACTTAACTAATAATTTTAAATCTTTTTCTTCTATAAATTGTTTACCGTAATAAATCTTTTTCACCATTTCTATCTAAAAGAATTTTTTAATATCAAATTTTCTACTGACTCCAAAATAAAATGCCCTAGAAAAATATGTGACTCCTGAACTCTTGCAACACTGTTGCTATCCACAACCAAACTTATGTCACAATATTTTTTAGCCAAACCGCCTTTTGACCCTAATAAACCTATTGATAGTAATTTTTTTTTTTTGCAACTTTTAACACTTCAATAATATTTTTTGAGTTTC
>TARA_B110000027_G_scaffold25264_1_pt1 | contig 21955 bp, 19 predicted proteins | sample TARA_B110000027 | Tara Oceans TARA_B110000027 (sample SAMEA4397101) | marine metagenome | biome: Polar Biome; feature: [SRF] surface water layer (ENVO:00010504); material: water (ENVO:00002006), including particulate matter (ENVO:01000060) such as... | depth 5 m
GGAAACATATCTGCAGCAGTTTTATAATGAATGGGATGGTTTAAAGTAGCGTTATAAATAAAATTACTACCTTTCTTTTAGTTGTCATTTGCTACTTCCAATGCTGTAATTTTATACTCAAGAGCAGAAAGCTCCGCTGCCTTCTCTACAATTTCGTCTACCGTTAAATTGGAGTTTGCATTCATATAATTATGTATTTCTGAACTTTTAAACCTGTAATAGCTCAGCGCCTCCTCTATCTTGTCATTAGTACTTTTCATTTTTTTCTTTTTTTTATTGTACAAAATTCAACAATTGACTTCTATACTTTGATGCAGGGTTTCCTGTAAACTCTTTAAATAACTTGTTGAAATGCGAGAAATTATTAAAACCACACTCAAAACAAATATCTGTAATACTCATATCACTTTCTGATAATAACTTCGTAGCATGCACCACGCGATACTCATTCACTAACTTTGTAAATGTTTTTGAGGTTGTCTTTTTAAAAAAGCGACAAAAAGCAGGGACCGTCATACTTACCAAATTCGCAATTTCGTCTAAACTAATGTGCTGCTTAAAATTCTCATTTATATGTTTAAAAATTACATCAATTTTGCTACTGTCTTGTGGTTGGGTTTCAAAAGCAAAACCATCTGCATTTAAGATTGTATAATCATCTGTCTGCGCCAGCTCTTTTAAGATATGTAAAAAGGAAATAATCCGATTAGGTCCTTCCAAATCTACCAATTCTTCTATTTTAGCACCAATCCTTCGCTTTATTTCAATGTTAAAGCGAATTCCTTTTTTAGCACGTTCAAAAAGTTGACCAATTGCCAACATTTCTGGTATTTTAAAGAAGTCTAAACCTAAAAAATCTGGCTTAAACTGTATCAATGTTTCAGAACCATTGGTCGTTAAACGATCCATAAAACCAAGATGTGGCAAGTTAGTGCCTATTAGTAATAATTGGCTATTGTTAAAGTAACTAATATGATTGCCAATATGTCTTTTCCCCTTTCCTTTATTCACATATACAATTTCAATTTCTGGATGAAAATGCCAAAAAGCTTTATTCGTCTTCAAAAATTGTACGTGCTTTTTAACTAACAAAGAACTACCAAAACTTGGTGTAATTTTTTCTAATGTCGGTTTCGTTTTCATTGGTAAATCATTTCCTGCAAAATTACAATACTACAAAGTAATAAAATAGATAAAATTAACTTTATTATATACTATTTTAACTTAACAAATAATTTAACATTATGTATTTCGACAATTTAGCATATATATTCGTCAATTTAGGTGTTTTACAGAGCTTCATTCTATGCTAATTTTGTACTGTTAATTATAATACAAAACAACTATGAAAACAGCAATTAAAAAGTACCTTGTACTAGCAACATTAATGATAGGATCTCTAATAAGCTATGCGAACGGAAACAATACTGATTCAAATTTTTTAAATGAAGCAAAAGTAAAAGTCGATTTTTACAAGGTAAAAAAAGGAGAGCTTTTATCTATAAAAAATGAAGAAGGTGAAATAATTTACAGTCTTAAAATTAAAAATTCTGGAAGTTATTCCCGCATATTTGATGTCTCTAAATTAGAAGAAGGTAGTTATACCAGAGAGTTAGAAAAAGATTATGAAATTATTATAAAGCCTTTTTCTATAATGTCTGGAGGCATTACTTTTGGCAAAGAGCAAGTAATTTTTAAACCCGTAATTAGAGCTGAAAATGACTTGATTTTAATTTCTAAACTAAACTTTGAAAAGGAGCCAGCTAAAATAAGTCTCTATTATAATAATGATCTTATTTTTTTTGAAACCCTAAAAAGTAGTGAAGCTCTTTTAAAGAGAATCTATAAACTATCGGAAAAAGAAGAAGGAAGCTATCGTGTTGTAATGTACTGTAATAACAAACATTACACAAAAAAATTCAAACTATAATAAAAAAGCGCTCTCCACTTTAACTTAGGAAGAACAATTACAAAAAAAAGCGGGCTTATTAAGCGCGCTTTTTTGTTTTATGTTTTAATTCCCTGTGAAATTAGGTTTTCTTTTTTCTAAAAAGGCAGTTGTTCCTTCAGTAAAGTCTTCCGTTCCAAAGCAGCCGCCAAAAGCTTCAATTTCGGCGTCAAAACCATCTTCACCTTCTTTAAAGTTTGCATTAATCGCTATAATTGCTGCACTAATTGCTACCGAAGAATTCTTTAAAATTTTACTTGCAATTTTTTCTGCTAATGGTAATAATTCTTCTTGAGTGCTTACATGATTTACCAAACGACACTCTTTTGCGTCTTCAGCTGAAATCATTCCCGCAGTCATAATCATTTCCATTGCTTTTCCTTTACCCACCAACTGTGGCAAACGCTGTGTACCCCCATAGCCCGGAATAACCCCTAAAGAAACTTCTGGCAAACCCATTTTGGCATTTTCTGAAGCAATTCTAAAGTGACAAGCCATTGCCAGTTCCAAACCTCCGCCCAAAGCAAAACCATTAATAGCAGCAATTACTGGCGTTGCTAATTGCTCAACAAAATCAAACAATTTTTCTTGGCCTTCTCTAGCCAATCGCTTTCCCTCTTCCATAGAGAAATTTGAAAATTCAGAAATATCTGCACCCGCAACAAAAGCTTTTTCTCCACTACCCGTTAAAATGATTGTATTTATAGCGAGGTCAGTTTCTAAAGCATCAAAAGCAGCATGTAATTCCGCAATCGTTTGCTTATTTAATGCATTTAATTTTTTTGGCCTGTTGATTGTTATTTGAGCCAATGCTCCTCTTTTTTCCACTAAAATATTCTCGAAATTCATCTTTTCTCTATTTAAAATTATTCCTGCACAGCAAGAGCTCTACTTCGTTAAAAGTTAGAATTGTACTTCATTTATTTCTTTGGCAGAACTACTGTGAAAATAGAGCCCTGCCCTTCAGTAGAAGTAAAATAAATTTCTCCCTCGTACGCTTCTATAATGTTTTTTATCATCGGCAATCCTAAGCCCATCCCACTTGATTTTGTAGTAAATTTAGGCTCAAAAATCAAATCTTTTACTTCACTAGAAACCCCATTCCCGTTGTCTGAAACAACTATTTTTATAGTCTCTCCTTCAGATAACACATCAATATTTACTACTGGAAATTCCTCTTTCTCTGTTGCCTGTAATGCATTCTTAACTAAATTTGTTACAACCCTTATTAACTGCGTTTTGTCCAAAAAGGCATACAATTCAGCTTCTTTCGTATAATATTTCACAGATGTATCATTAAAAATATCTAAAGCTAGTTTCACAACACTTATAATTTCAATTTTCTCTTTTTTCTGAACTGGCATTATTGCGAAATCCGAAAAAGCAGAAGCAATGGAGCTCATTACATCTATTTGTTGAATTAAAGTCTGACTATATTCTGCCAATTTAGCTTTTATGTTTTCATCTTTGGGATTAAATTTCCGTTCAAAATTTTGGACAGTTAAACGCATTGGAGTCAATGGATTTTTAATTTCATGCGCCACCTGTTTTGCCATTTCCCTCCAAGCCTGCTCTCGCTCACTTTTTGCCAACCTTGTAGCACTTTCTTCTAGCTGATCTATCATATTATTATATGCATCCACTAAAATTTTAATTTCTGAACTGGCTTCATTTAAAATAATTTTCTCATTGCGCTCATTTAACCGTGTCAGCTGCATTTTATCTGAAATGGTTTTTATAGACCGTGTAATATAACTCGACAAGAAATAAGCAATTGAGATTGCCAATAGAAACATCAACAAATAGACCAATCCTAACCTATAAATAAACGCCTCAAGCTCTTGCTCAATCTCTGTATTATCCTGGGTAAATTGTAGCTCTAAAATACCGATTCTTTTAAATTTAGCATCCTGCAGATACGAATAGGAGGTTTGATAACTTGTCCCTTCAATTTGTTTGTTTTTTAAAATCCGATGATTTGAATTTTGCAATAGTTCAGAAATAAGATACTCTGTTAATGGTCCCTTTTCTGTTTTTTCAAAAACATTCCCAAAAGAAGTTTTTAATAACGTTCCTTCTAAATTGTAAAGACTAATATTCAATTTGTTTATCGATGATATTTCATAAATTCTATTTTGAAATATCTTCGATAAGTTTGCCGTATTTACATCATATGTTGTTTTATTTGAAAGCTCTAATTCTATCGTCTTTTTAGAAATCGCTTCTTTACGCTCAAAACGCTGAATATTGTAGTCTTTCGTTTGTTCGTCATACTGATAAATAGTTACCACCAATATTAAAACAGATGCCAACAACACCAATAGTATCATGGATAAAAAAATACGGATTTTTAAGGAAATGTTTTTAAAACGACTCAAATTTACTCTTCTATTTTATTGGTTATAATTTAGCTAAAGGTAGCCAAATAAAAAGTCATTACAATTCCGAAATTCCGGGAGTAATGACTTTTATAATTTTACTAGAAATTAGCGAATGTCTAAAAGGCTTTGCCTTTAACCAACGATATTTATAATTTTTCCTGGTACAATAATTACCTTTTTAGGAATTCTACCTTCTAATTGTGCAATTGTTTTTTCGTTTGACATCACTTTTTTTTCTATCTCTTCTTTAGATAAATCTAGCGAAAGCTCTAATGTAAATCGCATTTTACCGTTAAATGAAATCGGATAATTCTTCGCACTTTCTACCAAATGAGCAGCATCAAATACAGGGAAATCTACGGTAGATATTGATGTTTTATTTCCTAGTTTACGATATAATTCTTCTGAAATATGTGGGGCATACGGAGATAATAAAACCAATAAAGGTTCTAAAATTTCTTTCTTGTTACACTTTAAAGCAGTCAGTTCATTTACCGCAATCATAAAGGTAGAAACCGAAGTGTTAAAAGAGAAATTCTCGATATCTTCTTCCACTTTTTTAATTGTTTTATGTAAAACTTTCAACTCGTCTTTTGTTGCTTTTTCTTTAGAAACTTCAAAAACTTCTTCGTTAAAGTACAGTTTCCATAGTTTCTTTAAAAATGAATAAACCCCTGAAATTCCAGAAGTTTTCCATGGTTTTGCTTGTTCTAAAGGCCCTAAAAACATTTCAAATAAACGCAATGCATCTGCACCGTATTCTGTAACAATTTGGTCAGGATTTACAACGTTGTATTTAGACTTCGACATTTTTTCTACTTCTCGTCCAACTTTATAAGCTCCGTCTTCTAAAATAAATGCTGCTTTTTTATAGTCAGCATTTAAAGCGTGGTTCTTAAATGCCTCAACATCCAGTTCGTCAGAAGAATTTACGAGAGAAACATCAGCATGCAAAGCGGTCTTTACAATCATAATACTATCTGCATCATTCGCGTTTAAAAAGGCATTATCAATCAAATGGTTCTTTACAATCGTTTCAAATTCGTCATCAGAGTTGAAAAGGTTTTTAGAAACGAGTAGTGTAGGAATTTTATCCATGATTTCCTCACTAGCATGCGCTGTAAAGCAATCTGACTTGATGAATGGTGTTGCGCGATACACAAAGGCACTCGTGCCCAAAATCATTCCTTGATTAATTAGTTTTTTCGCAAACTCATCCACTGGCACAATTCCTCTATCGAACAATAATTTTTGCCAAAAACGAGCGTATAATAAATGTCCGGTTGCATGTTCAGAACCCCCAATATATAAATCTACTTCTTTCCAATAATCTAGAGATTCTTTGCTTGCAAATTCTCCTGTATTTGTAGCATCCATGTATCTGTTAAAATACCAAGAACTTCCTGCCCAACCTGGCATTGTGTTTAATTCTAACGGATAGACTGTCTTATTTTTTAACTTCTCATTAGAGACCACTTTCTTTGCCCGAGAATCCCAAGCCCATGCTGTTGCATTTCCTAAAGGTGGTTTTCCGTCTTCTGTAGGTACATATTTTTCTACCTCTGGCAACACAATTGGCAAGTGTTCTGCAGCAATCATTTGTGGCATTCCATCTTTATAATAAACAGGAAATGGTTCTCCCCAATACCGTTGTCTGCTAAAAACAGCGTCTCGCAAACGGTAATTTATTTTTCCATACCCGAAGCCACGTCTCTCCATTTCAAAAATGGATAATTTTAATGCTTTCTTATATTTTAATCCAGATAAAAAGTCTGAATTTGCAATTTTTGTTCCGTCTTTACCTGCATGTGCAGCTTCAGAAATATCTACACCTTCAAAAATATTAGGAATCGAAATATTGAACTTTTTAGCAAAATCGTAATCACGTTGATCTCCACAAGGAACTGCCATAACGGCTCCTGTTCCGTAGTTTGCTAATACGTAATCTCCAATCCAGATTTGAACTTTTTCTCCAGAAAAAGGATGTATTGCATACGCACCCGTAAACGCACCAGAAATAGTTTTTACGTCTGCCATTCTATCGCGTTCAGAACGTTTTGCAGTTGCTGTAACATAGCTTTCAACTTCGCTTTTTTGAGCATCCGTTGTAATTTTAGAAACCAACTCGTGCTCTGGAGCCAATGTCATAAAAGAAACTCCAAAAATAGTGTCTGGTCTTGTTGTAAAGACCTCAATTTTAAATTGCGCTTTTGAAACAACTTCTTTTTCAGCTCCTGTATCAATTGCTTTTGGAAATTGAATTGCTGCGTTAATTTTAGAAACCACTTGAAGTACATTTTCAATAACTGCTGCATTTGTAAAACGAACTACATTGAATCCTTGTTTTTCAAAGAATTCCGTTCTTGCTGCTTCGTCTTCTTTTCCAGAAAATTCAACAATTATATTTTTTGCTAAACATACGTAATCTACCAAAAAGGCCCCAATTGTATATTTTTTTCTAAATTTTGCTGCTCCTTTTTTATGCTTTAATTGGTTCCAAAGAACCGTTTCTGCTTTTGATAAGTTTTGTCTTAGTTCTTTTAAAGCTTCTAATTCTTTATAAGATAATTTCACATCAGTTGCTGCTGTTTCAGCACCATTCGCGACATTAAAAGAAACCATTGCTCCTTGAGAACGCCCTATCCAATTCGTTTGAGAATCTTTTAAAGGTTGCGGCCAATCTATTTTTTCTAAACCATCTAACAACCGTTGTGCATAGGCAGAAATTCGCATAGACCATTGGGTCATTTTTTTTCTGACAACAGGATGACTTCCACGCTCTGAAACTCCATTTGTAATTTCATCATTTGCTAAAACAGTTCCTAAAGCAGGGCACCAGTTTACTTCTGTATCCGATAAAAAAGCTAAACGATATTGTAATAAAACAGCCTCTTGTGCTGACGTTGAAAATGCTTTCCATTCCTCGGCAGAGAAAGAAATAATTTCTTCATCACAAACGGCCTTTACGCTTTTGTTCCCCGATTTTTTAAAGATTTTAATCAAGGTAGAAATGTCTTCTGCTTTGTCTGTGTCTTTATGATACCAGGAGTTAAACAACTGAATAAAAATCCACTGTGTCCATTTGTAATATTCCGGATTTGAGGTTCTTACTTCTCTGCTCCAATCAAAAGAAAAACCAATTTTATCTAATTGCTTTCTATAAGTTGCAATGTTTGCTTCTGTAGTTTTTGCGGGGTGTTGACCCGTTTGAATTGCGTATTGTTCTGCGGGTAAACCAAAAGAATCATATCCTTGCGGATGCAACACATTAAACCCTTTGTGACGTTTGTAACGCGCATAGATATCACTTGCAATATACCCCAAAGGATGCCCAACATGTAAACCTGCTCCACTTGGATATGGGAACATGTCTAACACATAATATTTTGGTTTTTCAGAATTATTTTCGGCTTTAAAAGTTTGATTTTCTGCCCAAATTTTTTGCCAATCTGCTTCTATTTCTTGATGATTGTATTGCATTTCTATTTGCTTGATTAAGCCACAAATTTACGTTTATTCTTTCTAAGTGAAAAGTTGATTTAGTTTAAATTAGAATGGGCTTCCAAAACAATTTGAAAGCCCATTTTAAAGGTAATTTATTTGTCTTTTAAAAAATTACTCTTTCGAGCCGTTCAAAGTAATTGGCACAGTAACTATTGTATTTCCCCAGCCCATTTTTAGTGTCATGTCTTCTTCAAATAACATAGAAAATGCTTCAATATTTGTTTCCGATTTAGAAACTGATCCAGAAACTCGCACAACATCTTCTTCTATTTTGTAGGTATAAGCACCCCAAACATTACGCGCTGTGCTTAAAATTAAGGTCCATTCTTTCTTATTTGGAATGGTAAATAACGAATAAGTACCTGCTTTTACTTGTTTACTTCCAAAAACTACATCTTTATAAAATGTTATTTCTGCAGCTTCGTTTGCACCTGTTCTCCAAACTTTGTCTGCTGGTGCTAATTTTTCTAAATCTCTTCCTTTTAATTGAGGACGGCCATAAACAACTTTTAATACCTTGTTAGATTCTCTCCAATTATTTGGAAATGTAGAAGCATCCATCGGACTAACATCCATTTTTTTCCATTTTTGAGCACAAGTATCTGTTGCACTAATTAATGTAATTGCAAAAATGGCGATTGCTAAAATTGATTTTATCATCTTTAAGTATGTTTTATTAAATTATAATATCACGTCTTTCAAAAATAAAAATCATTCCCAGAAAAGACTACTAATTTTCTGTTAATACTTTTAATGACAGTCGCAACCAGTGCCACAGTTGCCTTTTTTTTTAGAAGGAAATACATACTTTTTCACCAGAAAAAATAAGGCAAAAATCAATAATATGTAAACAACTATTTCTTGCATTATTTAAGAATTTGAAATACAATTAATGAACAAATATAAGCCAATCCCGTCATTCCAAAAAGTTGAATTAACGGCCATTTCCATGTTTTAGTTTCTCTTTTTACAATGGCTAAAGTTGCCATACACTGCATAGCAAAAGCATAAAAAACAAGTAAAGACATTCCTGCTGGAAAATTAAATATTTTTTTTCCTGTTGCTGGATTAATTTCCGAACGCATTTTTTCTTTTATTGTAGTCGTGTTTTCATCGTCTGATCCTACACTATAAATGGTTGCTAAAGTACCTACAAAAACCTCTCTTGCGGCAAAAGACGTAATTAGGGCAATTCCAATTTTCCAATCATAACCTAAAGGTCTAATTGCGGGTTCTATAGATTTCCCCATAATCCCTATATAAGAGCTCTCTAGTTTTGCTGACGCTACTTTTTGGAGAAGCGCATCTGATCCTAAATGCTCATTTTCTGCTTTCTCTAAGGTGTTTTTCTCAGCATTCTTATAAGATTCTGGACCATTAGAGGCTAAAAACCATAAGACTACCGAGAGTGCTAAAATAATTTTTCCCGCTCCTAAAACAAAAGCTTTTGTTTTTTCTAAAACATCAAACAATACATTCTTCATAGAAGGAAGTTTATAGTTTGGCATTTCTACGACAAAGAAAGAGTTGCTTTTTATTTTTAATGTTCTCTGCAAGATATACGCTGATAAAATAGCAGTTACAAAACCTAAGGCATATAACATTAGGAGTGTAAATGCCTGTAAATTATAGAAGCCAAATATTTTTGTTTCCGGAATTATGAGTGAAATTAAAATCGCATATACTGGCAACCGTGCAGAGCAAGTGGTAAAAGGAACTACTAAAATAGTAATTAAGCGCTCTTTCCAACTAGAAATGGTTCTTGTTGCCATAATAGCGGGAATTGCACATGCCGTCCCAGAAATTAAAGGAATTACAGACTTCCCATTCATTCCAAATCGGCGCATAATTTTATCCATTAAAAAGACAACACGACTCATATACCCTGTTTCCTCCAGCACCGCTATAAACAAAAATAAAATTGCAATTTGTGGAATAAAAATAATAACGCCTCCAATACCCGGAATAATTCCCTCAACAATTAAATCAGAAAACACACCGACCGGTAAATTGCTTCGCGCAAAATCTGATAGCTGTGCAAAGGTGGTATCAATCAAATCCATTGGTAGCGAAGACCAATCAAAAATGGCTTGAAAAATAAGTAGTAAAACGAGTAAGAAAATAAAATATCCAAAAATTTTATGTGTGAAAATTTTATCCAACTTCGCCCGAACATCTGTTGCCTTACTTTTATCAACAAGATACGTTTTCTTTAAAACCTTATTGATTTCTTGATACCTATAAATAGTTTCTTTGTGCTGATATCTCCTTAATTTGGAGACATCTTTATTAAAAGAAAGCAACTGTTCTTTTTCTTGTTTTGAAATGCCTTCTGGAAAGTTTTTTTGTGTAACCATTAACCACAACTCATACAAAGTGTAGTTTGGATTGATTGCTTTCAATTGATCAAAATATGCAGGATCTATTTTATTGTTGTCGCACATTGGTGTTGCCTTTGCGGCAATATGACACTTTATAATTGCAGCTTTTACCGCTTCAATTCCTCTGTTTTTTCGAGCACTAATTAAAACTACTTCCGTATTTAACTCTTCTTTTAATGCTGTTAAGTCTATAGAAATTCCTTTTCTACTCATTTGGTCTACCATGTTTATAGCCAAAACTGTGGGGATTTCTAAATCTTTAATTTGAGAAAAAAGCAGTAAATTCCTCTTTAAGTTTTCTACATCTGCAACCACTAATATAACATCCGGAGATTCTTTAATGTCTTTTTTAAGTAAGGTTTTTAAAACAATGCTTTCGTCTACAGAAGTAGGGTTGATACTATAGGTTCCAGGTAAATCTGTAATAATTGCATTTTGTGTTGCAGACAATTTAGAAGTCCCTTGCTTTTTATCTACAGTTACTCCCGGGTAATTCCCTACTTTTTGAGTTAAACCAGTTAATTGGTTAAAAAGTGACGTTTTCCCTGTGTTTGGATTTCCAATTAAAGCGACTTTGATATTGTTTTTAGACATTACAAATTTACTTTTAGGATTTTTATTTTTGCTGCCGTTTCTTTTCTGATTGCCAAATGACTTCCGTTTACGCAGATATAAAGAGGATCTTTTAAGGGTGCTATTTGAACCAACTGCACCTCAGCGCCTGGCAGACAACCCATTTCTAATAATTTTAACGGAATAACTTCCAAAGATTCTTCAGAAATATACCCCATTTCGCCTATTCGTAAAGATGCAATTGTGCTCACTATTTTCTGTTTGAAGGGCAAATATAATCATTTAGAATAATTCTAAACAAGTTATTTAGACGCATATTCATCCTTTAAAAGCACAATATCTTCCTTTAATTTTAGCATTTCTTCTTTTTCGGTCCCATCGTAATATCCACGGATGCGTCTTTCCTTATCTACCAAGACAAATTGTTCTGTGTGAATAAAATCGTCCTCATCACCGTTTCCTTCGTCTAAAACAGCAAAATAACTTTTTCTAGCCAACTCATAAATATGCTTTTTAGGCCCTGTAGTAAGGTTCCACTTACCATCAATCACTCCCTTACTTTCTGCATACTCTTTTAATACAACAACACTATCCATAACAGGCGTTACCGAGTGGGAAAGAAACATAATATCACCATCGTTCTTGTAAAAATCTTGCAATTCACTCATATTATAAGCCATTGCAATACAAATACTTTGACAACGCGTAAAAAAAAAGTCTGCCACATAAATTTTATTGGCATAACTTTTATTAGTGATAATTTTTCCATTCTGATTGCTTAGTTTAAAATCTGCAATAGTATGGTCTTTTGTAATGTGCTTCAGTGAAAAATCAACCAAACGAGGATTTACATCGGCAGGACTGTATACTTTGAGTTTTTTATCCACCTTTAATAGCTTATAAAAAACAGGAATTACTACCGCCGAAAATACCGCTAAAAAAATAAATGTGGGAAGTGATTTTTTAAAGAATTTAAGCTCCATAATATTCGGTTATTCTACAAAAATACGACTTAAAAACACCTCAAAAAAGCAAACAAAAACAAATGCGCTCCAAAATCTTTGTTAAATTAAAAAGCATTTTTCAATAGTTCTTTTACAGCGCTGTTTAAAACCTTACATTTGTTTCTTTTTTTAATCTGATTTAACACTGAATGGAAATTTTAATAAAAGCATCACAATTTATACTAAGTTTATCTTTGTTAATTGTTTTGCACGAATTAGGCCACTTTATCCCTGCAAAACTATTTAAAATTAAGGTAGAAAAATTCTACCTATTCTTCGATTATAAATTCTCAATCTTTAAGAAAAAAATTGGAGATACAGTATATGGTATCGGTTGGATTCCTTTAGGAGGTTATGTAAAAATCTCTGGTATGATTGATGAAAGTATGGATACCGAACAGATGGCTCTACCCCCACAACCTTGGGAGTTTCGTTCTAAGCCTGCTTGGCAGCGTCTTATTATAATGTTGGGTGGTGTTTTTGTGAATTTCGTTTTAGGAATCTTTATATACATCATGCTAATGTGGGTGTATGGTGAACGCTATTTGCCAAATGAAAATGTAAAAGATGGTGTTTGGGTAACCAATCAATTAGCAAAAAATTTAGGCCTACAGACCGGTGATAAGGTATTGACTGTGGATGGTCAAAAAGTAAAAAAATTTAGAGGACTGGCTTTAGAGTTTATCAACGGAAACACCTATCAAATTGAGAGAGATGGCGTTGTTTTAGACAAAGAAATTCCGGAAGATTTTATTTCTCAATTAATGGACAGAAAAAAAGAGGCTGGTGCTTTTTTATCACCAAGGCTGCCTTTTATCATTGCAGGAATTTCAGAAGACTCGCCTAACATCGATGCAGATTTACAAGCAAAAGATATAGTAACTGCGATCAATGGAAGTGCTATAAAATACTTTGACGAAGTTCAAAATAAATTGGATACATTTAAAAATCAAGACATTTCTATTACTGTAAAAAGGGGAAATGAGATCAAAGATATTCCTGTAAAAATAACAAATGAAGGGAAGTTGGGAGTGGGTTTTTTACAATTACCTATGACCGATTTAGAGAAATTAGGCTATTTTGAATTGGCAGATTTCGAATACTCTTTCTTAGAAGCAATTCCTGCTGGTTGGCATAAGTCTGTAAAAACCATAACAGATTATATGAAACAATTAAAAAAGATATTTAACCCAAGTACCGGTGCTTATAAAGGTTTGGGTGGTTTTATTTCTATTGGAAGTATTTTTCCAAGTGAATGGAGTGCACAAGCTTTTTGGGAAATAACCGCATTTTTGTCAATTATATTAGGATTTATGAACTTATTACCAATACCTGCCTTAGACGGTGGACATGTTGTTTTCACACTTTGGGAAATGATTACCGGCAGAAAACCAGGAGATAAATTTTTAGAATACGCGCAAGTAGTTGGTTTTATTCTATTAATTGCGTTGTTACTTTTTGCAAATGGAAATGATATTTTTAGATTGTTTAGTTAAATAAATAACCAAAAAAGAGCGGCATAAATATTAATTATGCCGCTCTTTTTACCTCTTTAAAGAAAAGTTAAGATAGGGAAACCAGGTATATTGCGTGTTGCATTTATCACAGGCATACGCTTTTGCCCCACTTATTAGTCTAGGAAAACCTCTTCTCATCATCCTTTTTCTAGAAAGAGATTTACATTTTGGACATGCTTTCATAATAAGATATTCTTTTAATTCACAGTAGTTAAGAGCTTTTAAAGCTACTGAAAAATTACAAAATAAAAACCCGTATATATACCCATTTTAATATTCTTTTTTAAACTGCAAAGGAGACTTTAAAACTACTTTTGTAAACAAACGGGTAAAATAAGAGGGATCGTTGAAACCAAGCTCAAAAGCAATCTCTTTTACAGATTTATCTGTATAGACAAGCAAGCGCTTTGCTTCCAGAAGAATGCGGTTTTTTATAAAAGTGGAAGGTTTTATTCCTCCTAGTTTTTGAAAATGCTTGGTAACTGATTTAGGTGAAATCCCTAACCTATCTGAATAGGATGTTACCGTGTGTAGCGTCTTAAAATTTTGATCAACTAATACACTAAAGTCCTTAAAAAGGCGTGTTTCCGTAACTTCTTTAATGGGGTGGTTTTCTTTTTTTACCCGCACCGCACAAATCATAAATTGCTTGAGGTAGGACTGTAACATATCATACTGCGCAATCTCATTTTGTTGAAACTCTTCAATGAGACTTTCTAAAATAATTTTAAATTTTACGATGTCTTTTTCACAAGGTATTACAAAAGGTGTTTCATAAATGTTGTTAAATAATACGCCATTACAGGCCAATTCTTTATCATGCGTTTGTATGCAGTAAAAGTCTCTTTTAAAAACAAGCCTGTAGGCTGTTTTTATCTGTTCTGATTCCACGGTAAAAACTTCCCTGGAGATAGAAAAAACAACACATTGTCTGTAAAAACGTATTCTTCAAAGTCGATGTTATACGTTTCTTTTTCCTTCTTGAATCCAATAAATAGTATATGCATTCTGTTGCTCATTATGTATTATAGTACAAGCATTATCAAAGTCCACAATACTTAGTGAAAAAGATTCCTTAAATGCGTATTTTACAATATCTTGAGTTGCCATTATTTGTATGTTGTGATTTATTCTTAGAGAAGGTCCTTGCTGAAAATTTTAAAATGAGGGTGTTCTAAAATATACTTACTCAATTTTTTTATGCCACATACCAAAGTTAAGCAAAATAAAGACCAATATTGCAGGAAGCACCCACCCTAAACTATCTTCTGCTAAAGGAATACTCCTTTTGATTCCTATCAGATTTTCTACAGGAATTATAAACCCTAAAAAATCTGGAATACTAAAAATAAAAGTAACGGAAACAACTGCTCTGAAAACCAATTTAGAAGCATAACGATCTGGCATGTTATTTAACACAATGAGTACAATCGTTATCGGGTATAAAAACATTAGTGCTGGAACTGCCAGCGTAATAATAACATCTACTTGGTAACTTCCTACAACAACTCCAATTATAGCGGCAACAGCTGCTGCAATTAAGTATGCTGTTTTAGAATTATTACAAATCCCTTTGATATAATCTGCGGTTCCTGTTACAATACCAACGGCAGTTGTAAAACAAGCTAAAGCAACCAAAATACTTAAGAAAGTAGTTCCTAAATTCCCTAAAGTTAGTGAACTTAACCCTGATAAAATTTCAGTTCTTATTGCGTTTTCAACAAATGTTGCGCTAAACAAAGCACCACTTAAAATTAAACCACCGTATATTAATAATAAACCTGTACCTGCAATGAAACCAGCTTTTCTAATCAACTTTTTTTTTTCAAAATTGGTATGGGTACTATAATTTAATGAAATAATAATTACGGCTCCAACAACAACTCCCGCAATTGCGTCAAAGGTTTGATACCCTTCTAAAATCCCGTCTATAAATGGATTTTTAAATGTTGATGGGCTTAAACTACCTGCAGCGGTGAAAAATGAAATCCCAATAATAATTAATAAAATGATGACAATTATTGGCGTTAAAAACTTACCAATTAAGCTAATTATTTTAGATCGATTTGCAGCAAACAGAAACACCAACACAAAATAAATAGTAGCTGTTAGGGTTGGTGAAGTATCAAAAAAGGGTTGAATCGCCATCTCATGTGTTACAGCTGCCGTTCTTGGAGAGGGAATTGCTACTGCAATGCCATATATTAAGAAGCAAAATAAGGTGCTAAAAGTAGGAGATACTTTTTTCCCAAAATCATATAATGTTCCCTGCAGCTTTGCATGTGCAAAAATTGCTAAAATAGGAATAATAATAGCGGTTGATATAAATCCTAAAACTACAATCCACCAATCTAACCCAGCCTTAACACCTAGGCTTGGGGGTAAAATCAAGTTTCCAGCACCAAAAAAGAGTGAAAATAATGCAAAACCTGCAATCCAAGTATCTTTTTTTATGTTCATGGTAATTCTTATCTAAGTATTGGAAATATACATATTTTTGTATGATGCAAAAGTCAATCACTTTTAAAAATGCAAATATTTCTTTTTCCGATCAAGGAAAAGGAAATGCTGTTGTTTTAATTCATGGGTTTTTAGAGAATACCTCTATGTGGAAAAACGTTGTACCCGAGATTTCTAAAAGAAACAGAGTTGTTACTATTGATTTATTAGGGCATGGAAAAACGGACTGTCTAGGCTACATACATACCATGGAGTTGTTTGCAGAAACCATTGCAGCAGTTTTAAAAGAGTTGAGAATTCGAAAATGTGTTTTAGTTGGGCATTCTTTGGGTGGTTATATTGCCTTGGCTTTTGCAGAGAAATATCCGCAGAAAGTAAAAGGGCTGTGTTTAGTGAACGCGACTTCTAATGAAGATACTTCAGAACGCAAAGCATTGCGTTTACGTGCCAACAAAATGGTTACTAACAACTTTAGAAATATGGTGCGTCTGTCTTTTGCCAATTTGTTTGGTCCCAAAAGTAAAACCATCTTTAAAGAGGAAATGGAATTAGCCATCTCTGAAGCTTTACAAACATCCATGCAGGGTTATATTGCTACGCAAGAAGGCATGCAGTTGCGTGCAAATAGAAACCACGTTTTAACTGAAAATAGTTTTAATAAGTTATTAATTATTGGCAAGAAAGATCCTGTTTTAGATTTTGAAACTTCTTTACTCGAAGCTGAAAAAACAAACTCAGCAATTATTGTTTTTCCGAACGGACACATGCCCCATATTGAAAATAAATTGGCATTAAATGATGCTTTGAAAGAATTTATAAAAATTTGTTAAATTAAATACCAAAAGCTAACACTTCTTTCTTGAGATAAATAAAGCGAAACAAATAGCGACACCTATAAGCGCCGATAAAAAAACATAACTCGTTACTAGCGAACTCCATAAAGAAATTGAGCCCAAAATTACGGGACCCACTAAAAAACCAACAAAGCCAATTCCTGAAACAATAGAAATTGCAAGTGAGGTCTCCACTTCTTTGGTTTTACCAGCTACTCTATATACTTCTGGAACAATTACAGATAAACCAAGTCCAAGAAATCCAAATCCTAAAACACTCAAATATAAATTTGCTGATATAACAAACATATAAGCGATAAACGCAATTATACATCCGTAAATAATTGTTTTCATAGACCCTCTTTTACTACTAAAACCGTCTCCTAAAAACCTTCCAATAGTCATGGTTAAAGAAAAAACAACAAAACCAAGACCTGCCTTACTTTCTGAAACCTTTACGATATCAAAAAGAAATAAATTGCTCCAATGCTCCACAGCTCCTTCATTAAACATAATAATAAAGGCAATTATAGCAATGGCTAATAATGGTTTTATGTTTTTAAAAAAAATGTTATTTTTCTTTGACCTTTCTGTAGAGATTCCTTTAATATTTTTATATTTTTTAGCCAATATTAACGTTGTGAAAATAACAAAAAAAGACACCCCGAACATGTGCATCTGTGGATTTGAAAACTGACTGATATACAGACTTCCAATCCCTGCTCCAATAAAGCCTCCCAAACTGAAAAAACCATGCGCAGCAGACATGAAATTTTGTTGCTGTTTCTTTTCTATATGAACAGTCAACGCATTTAATGATGTACTTGTAAATCCAGAAAAAACACCAATACAAAATAAAACAACACAAAATAATACATAATTTGTAACAATTAAAGGGAGGTTATAAACTACTGCTAATAGAATAATTCCAGTTTTTGTTGATTGGCCAACGCCTATTTTTCTATTTATTAAAGGAACAAATGGCAATGACATCAACAAGCCTATAGCCTCAAAAAACAACGCCAAACCAATTTCACCATCGTTTAAATTGAACTTCAACTTGATGTAAGGGATGTAAAGAATCCAAGTTCCTATTAGAATATTAATGGATAGAAAAACCCAAGAAGGAGCAAAATATTTTGCATTGGCTAAAATTAAATGTAGCGATTTCATTCAAACCTATTTAAAGAATAGCTATTTATTCTGCAAAGCATTCCAACCTTGCGCTTTCAGTTCAATTTCCTGGCCTGCTCTTGTTATCAAATTTAACCCTTGACTTTCTGCTGTTATATGCCCTATAACAGAAAAATTAGGATTTCCTTTTATCTTATCAAAATCTGAAATAGGCACTGTAAATAGCAACTCATAATCTTCCCCACCACTTAAAGCAATCATTGTAGAATCTAATTCAAATTCTTCACAGGCAGAAATTACTTGTGGGTCTAATGGTAATTTCTCTTCGTAAATTTTACACCCAACTTTAGACTGCGAGCAAATATGCATCAACTCTGACGAAAGTCCGTCAGAAATGTCAATCATTGCTGTTGGCTTTATTTCCATCCCTTTTAATAAACTTGCAACATCTTTTCGTGCTTCTGGCTTTAGTTGGCGCTCTATTAAGTAGGTATAATTCTCTAAATCTGGTTGATTATTCGGGTCTACTTGAAAAACTTGTTTTTCTCTTTCTAAAACCTGTAATCCTAAATATGCCGCTCCTAAATCCCCGGAAACCACTACTAAATCAGTTTCTTTTGCACCACTCCTGTACACCACATCCTCTTTTTCTACTTTTCCAATTGCAGTAACAGAAATCAATATTCCTTTTGTAGAGGAAGTCGTGTCCCCCCCAACTAAATCAACTTTATACGTTTCACAGGCCAATTGAATTCCTGCATATAATTCTTCAATTGCCTCTAACGGAAAACGGTTAGACACCGCAATTGAAACTGTAATTTGCTCTGCAACGCCATTCATTGCATACACATCAGATAAATTTACCATTACAGCCTTATACCCTAAATGCTTCAGTGGCATGTAACTTAAATTAAAATGAACTCCTTCTATCAGTAAATCTGTAGTTACCAACGTTTGTTTTTCAGAGGCATCTAAAACCGCAGCATCATCTCCAATTCCTATAACTGTAGAGGCATTTTCAATCTTAAAGTATTTTGTAATATGGTTTATTAAACCAAATTCACCAAGATCAGCTAAGGACGTTTTTTGTGTGTTTTTATCTTCTAACATCCTGCAAAGATAAGTACAATCTTAAAGGTTATATGGTACATTTAAAAGAGATGTTTATTAAATATTATTTTTTTGTAGTACTTTGGTAATCTTATTAAAATTAAAACCCATTACCCCCATGAAAAAAATTACTTTTATTTTATTTTTATTATCTCAAATTGTATTGGCTCAGACCCCTTGTGTAAATGGTTTTGCTGGCGAATACCCTTGTAATGGTTATGACTTAATGTCTCGTATTTCTAATGCTACTCTTGGAAATCCTTCAACGGAAGGTAACGATAGCTGGGGATGGACCGACCCTGATACACAAAAAGAATATGCTTTAATGGGTATAAATAGTGGCATTGTTTTTATAGACATCAGCGACCCCATAGAACCCATTATTATAGGAACCCTCAACACAAGTACGGTAAATAGTTCTTGGAGAGATGTAAAGGTATACGATTCTCATGCCTTTATTGTTAGCGAGGCTAATGCTCACGGCATGCAGGTTTTTGATTTAAAAAGATTAAGAAACCCTTCAAATATAACAGTTCCTTTTACTGCAGACACCATTTTTATGGGGTTTGGGAGTGCGCATAATATTGTGATTAATGAGGAAAGTGGATATGCATACATTGTTGGGGCGAGCAGAAGCTCTACCTACGGTGGGGGGCCTATATTTATAAATATTCAAGATCCTATCAACCCCTTTATTGAAGGTGGTTTTGCTGCTGGAGGGTACTCCCATGATGCACAGGTTATCACGTATAACGGTCCAGATACAGACTATACCAACAAGGAGATTCTTATTGGAAGTAATGAAAATGAAATTGTAATTGCAGACGTAACGGATAAAACAAATCCTATCGTAGTCTCTACTATAAGCTACTCTAATGTAAAATATGCGCATCAAGGTTGGTTTACTGAAGATTTAAAATATTTTATTTTAGGAGACGAATTGGATGAATTACAAATAGGAAACAATACACGGTCTATTATTTTCGACTTTACAGATTTAGACAACCCTGCATATCATTTCGACTACTTAGGAACTACAACTGCAATCGATCATAACGGATATGTAAAAGATAATATCTACTACCAGGCAAACTATACGGCTGGTGTAAGAATGATTGATGTGTCAAATACAGAAAATAAGGTTTTTTCAGAAATTGGTTTCTTTGACACCTACCCAAATAATAATAGTACGGCATTTAACGGTGTTTGGAATGTATACCCTTATTTTCCCAGTGGAAACATTATTATTAGCGACATTGACAATGGTTTCTTTGTAATTAGAAAAAGCGGAACATTAAGTTTAAATTCCGAGATACTAAAAGCGGATTTTTCTATGTTTCCAAATCCTGCAGATACACAAATAACAATCACTGTTTCAAACAACAAAACAATAAAAAGAATACAAATATATTCTATTTTAGGTCAAAAAATAATTGACAAAAAAAACATAAACAAATCTAAACATATTTTAGAAACCGCTATTTTAGAAAAAGGAATTTACCTAATTAAAATTAATGGCACAATGACAAAGAAATTTATTGTTGAATAGTATGTTTTTTAAAATGAAAAAATATTCTCTAATATTAGTGTACTTATTTTTATGTAACTGCTCAAAAACGGATGTTACAATAATCCAAGAAGAAGAGATTATTAATACCGGTTCTTTAGATTTTGCCAAAACCTTTGGTGGTTCTAAAAATGAGGTTTTTTATTCCATTGATAAAACAATTGACGGTGGCTACGTTATTGCTGGTTATACGCAAAGTGTAGACGGAGACATCATTACAAAAACAGCTGCCTCTTTTGATTTTTGGATTCAAAAATTTTCTGCAGACAACACCCTAGAATGGCAGAAAACTTTTGGTGGTTCAGAAGATGATAGCGCAGCAAGTATTATACAAACTAAAGATGGTGGTTTTGCGGTATTAGGATACAGTAAAAGTTCAGATACAGATGTTTCTGTAAATGCAGGTTCTAAAGATTTTTGGTTGATAAAGCTCTCAAACAGTGGAAACCTACTTTGGGAAAAAACATTTGGTTTTTCTGGCGCAGATTATGGTACGACGTTGTTAGAAGCTAAAGATGGTGGATTTCTTATCACTGGTGTTTTAGATGTTTCCGGTTCTAACGGAGAAGGGAACTCAAAATCAAGGGCAACAAAGCATGCTGGTGGAGATTATTGGGCTATAAAAACAGATGGTTCTGGGAACTTACAGTGGCGTAAATTCTTTGGTGGATCGCTTTCAGAACTGCCTTTGGGTGTTGTGGAAACCAGGAATAATAATTTTATAATTGTGGGGTCATCAGACAGTGACGATTTTAATATTGAAAATAATAAAGGAAGTTATGATTTTTGGATGATAAAAATAGCATCTACAGGAGCATTACTTTTAGAAAAAAGTTTTGGAGGTTCAGCAATTGACGAAGCGAGAGCAATTGCAGCTACAAATGACGGTAATTTTATTGTTGTTGGAGATACCAGAAGTTCAGATGTTGATGTGTCGTTAAATAATGGCGCCGCAGACATTTGGATACTTAAAATTTCTGCAGAAGGAGACCTTCTTTGGGAAAAAACAATCGGGGGATCTAGTTTTGATGTTGCAAGAGCTATTTATAAAACACAAGACAATGGTTTTTTAATTGCAGGGAGCTCTAGAAGTTTAGACAACGGTTTTGAAAATAAAGGACAAAATGATGCCCTAATTTTAAAAATTGATGAAAACGGAAACCTATTATGGCAGAAAACAGCTGGTGGATCGGAAATAGACTTTTTGTATGATGTTGTAGAGCTAAACAACAAATTGATTATTGCCGTTGGTGAAAGTAGTAGTTCGGATCAAGATATTCCTGAAAACAAAGGATTTACCGACGCTTTAATAATTCAAATAAAATGAGAAAAAAATACTCTTTATTAATTTTAATGCTACTAATCTTTCTGCGCTGTGATAAAAAAGAAGAACTTGATTGCTGTATATTCCCAGAACAATTTACAGTAACCCTAAACTTTACACATCATTGGAATGGATTAAAAATTATGCCACAAGATTTTAATGAATTAAAATTTACAAACGAAAATGGAGAGCGATTAAGTATTGAAAGATTGCGGTATC
>TARA_B110000027_G_scaffold93468_1_pt1 | contig 21921 bp, 18 predicted proteins | sample TARA_B110000027 | Tara Oceans TARA_B110000027 (sample SAMEA4397101) | marine metagenome | biome: Polar Biome; feature: [SRF] surface water layer (ENVO:00010504); material: water (ENVO:00002006), including particulate matter (ENVO:01000060) such as... | depth 5 m
ACTAATAGCTCAATTGGCTTGATTTATGCACTGAAAAAAATTTTTAAGTTAATTTAAAGATAAAGATATATTAATTTTATAACCCGAGTCATTTAGGCTCGGGTTTTTTATTTATAAATTAGGCTTAAATAGTATTTTCGGCATTTTTTATAAAAAATGTTTATTAAAAAATCATTTAAAAAAATAAACTTGATTCTCAAGATATAATGGCATTTATTTATATTTTTGATGATTGTTAAAAAAAAAATACAGAATATGAAAAAAAATTTTTTTTCATATCTTCTTAGATTAATTAAAAAGAAATGATAAAAAAAAATTATTTTGATTTAAATGGCATGAGCGCACTCGTAACTGGAGCGGGCGGTCATTTAGGATCAGCAATTTCAATGGGGCTAGCAGAACATGGTGCAAATGTATATTTAAATGGAAGAAATAATGAAAAACTTTTTAAACTAAAAAAAAAAATAAATAAACTTAATTGCAAGGCAGAAATAGCCTTATTTGATATAGAAAATATAAATGAGGTAAATAATTTTTTTAATAAAATTAATAAATTAGATATTTTGATCAATAATGCTTATCATGGAAAAACAGGGAAGTTCGAAAATTTTAGTGAAAACAATTATAAAGAAGCTTTTAATATTAACATTTTATCATTAGCAAACATTGTTAATAAATCTTTACCTTTGTTGAAAAAGTCAAAAAGAGCTTCAATTATTAATATTTCCTCGATGTATGGAAGTATTATTCCTGACCCAAAATTATATCAAAAAACAGGCTTGAATAACCCACCTCATTATGGAGTTATAAAAGCTGCTTTAGAGCAATATACAAAATATGCATCTGTCAACTTAGCAAAGCATAACATTAGAGTAAACTCAATCAGTCCTGGACCTTTTCCAAAAAAGAACATTATTATCAAATATCCTAAATTTATAAAGAGACTTAAAAGCAAAAATCCTTTAAACAGGATAGGCAAACCAGAGGATATAATTACTTCAATTTTATTTTTAGCTTCTCCAAATTCATCATTTGTTACAGGTTCTAATATTCCAATTGATGGTGGGTGGAAACTTTGGTAAAGGAAAGTAAAGTTAACTAATATTTAGATTTAACAACTTAATTTTATGAATCAAGACTATTTTAAAAAAAAAACAATCTTAATTACTGGCGGAACAGGTAGTTTTGGAAGAAATTTTATAAGAGAAATACTTAATAATAAAAATCAATTTAAAAAAATAATTATTTTTAGTCGAGATGAGTTAAAGCAATTTCATTTACAAGAAGAATTTAAGCTTCATGCAAAAAAAATTAGATATTTTATAGGTGACATTAGAGATAAAGAAAGATTGCGCCAAGCATTTGAAGATGTTGATATTGTAGTCCATGCAGCAGCTCTAAAACAAGTAACAACAGCAGAATACAATCCAATAGAATTTATTAAAACTAACATTCTTGGCGCACAGAATATCATAGAGGCTGCATTAGAAAAAGGAGTTCAAAAGGTTATCGCACTTTCAACAGATAAGGCAACAGCTCCGATAAATTTATATGGGGCAACAAAATTGTGTGCTGACAAATTATTTCTTGCTGCAAATAATACATCAGGAAAAAAAAATACTGTTTTTTCAGTTTTAAGATATGGCAATGTAATGATGTCAAGAGGATCTGTTATTCCAGTCTTTCTTAAAGTAAAGAGGGGTGAAGTTTATCCAGTAACCTCAGATAAAATGACTAGATTTTCTATTACACTTAAAGAGAGTGTTGAACTTTGCTTGAACGTTATAAAATTATCTAGAGGTGGTGAAATTTTCATACCAAAGTTAAAATCATATAAAATTATTGATTTGATAAAGTCAATAAACTCTAATGCAAAAATTAAGATTATAGGAATAAGGGAAGGGGAAAAATTAGATGAAGAACTTATTTCATCTAGCGACAGCAATGATGTTTATGATATTGGAAAATATTATGTTTTTTGCAACATTAAAGGGTATAAAAAAAATTATAAGAATAATAAAAAAGTTCAATCTGGCTTTTCATATAATAGCAAAGACAATGATTTTTACACAGTAAATGAATTGAAAAAAATTATCAAAAAAGAGAAAGACACATATATTTGATACCTTACTCAAGACATAAATTGTTTAAAGACGATATTAATGCAGTAAATAAAGTTTTAAGATCAAATTACTTAACAACTGGACCAGAAGTTGAGTTATTTGAAAAAAATTTAGAAAAAAAATTTTCATCAAAGTATTCTACCTGTGTAAATAGTGCTACTTCAGCATTGCACTTAGCATGTATGGCTATAGGGTTAAAAAGTGGAGATTTTTTATGGACATCAGCAATTTCATTCGTAGCAAGCTCTAATTGCGGATTATATTGTGGTGCAAAGATTGATTTATTAGATATTGATTTTGATACTTTTAACATATCAGTAAAAAAATTAGAAAAAAAATTAAAAGATGCTAAAGAAAAAAATCTGTTACCAAAAGTTATTGTAGTTGTTCATCTTGCTGGAAATCCTTGTGATATGAAAGCTCTGCACTTTTTGTCTAAAAAATATAATTTTAAAATTATTGAAGACGCATCCCACGCATCAGGATCATATTATAAAAAAGAAATTATCGGTAATTGCAAATACTCAGATATTTGTGTTTTTAGTCTGCATCCTGTTAAGATATTTACAGCAGGAGAGGGTGGAGTTCTTTTAACAAATAATAAAGAGATTGATAGGAAGGTAAAAATTTTAAGAAGTCATGGAATTGAAAAAAATCAAAAAAAATTAATTAATAAAAATAAATCAGGCTGGTATTATGAGCAGCAATTACTGGGGTTAAATTATAGAATGACAGATATACAGGCTGCATTAGGAAATTCTCAGCTAAAAAAGATTGACCGATTTACACATGAAAGAAATAAAATTATTCAATATTATAAAAATAATTTAAAAAATTTACCTATAAATTTTCAATTAGTAAACAGTAATGATTACTCTTCATATCATTTAGGAATTATTATATTTAAAGATAATAAAACTCGAGAAAAATTATTTAGATTGTTGAGAAGTAAAAATTTTTTTGTAAATTTACATTATATACCAATTTATAGACATCCATATTATAAGAAATTCAAAATAAATAAATCTCATTACCCTAATTCAGAAATTTTCTATAAAAGAGCATTAAGTATTCCGATATATTATGGTTTAAAAAAAAATAATATTCTAAAATTTATAAAAATATTGAAAAACTCTTTGTAGTGAAAATTTACTTAACTATCCAAGCAAGATCTATATCAAAAAGATTTCCATATAAATGTTTGGTACCAATTAAAGGCATTCCATCAATAAAATTATTATATAAGCGTGTTTGCTCTAAACTGTATAGTACAACGGTTCTTACTTCAAAAGATGAGTCTGATGATCTTTTGACACGATACTTGAAAATGAATAGAATTAATTGCTACAGAGGAAGTTTTAACAATGTAAGAAAGCGATATATTGATTTTTTGAATCTTAACAAAGCAAAAGATGACGATATAATTATTAGCTTAACAGCAGACAACTTATTTGTTGATAAATACCTAATAAAGAAAGTATTAAAAGATTTTTATACAAAAAAATTAAATTTCATAAATATAGATCAAAAAAAATCAGGCTTACCTTATGGTTGTGATGTTTCAATTTTTAAGTTTGGATACTTTAAAAGCATTAGACCAAATAAAAAAAGTGATTTTCAAAAGATTACCCAACCAATGATTGTAAAAAATAAATCATTTTATTTAGAAAAATTTCATAATAATGATTTTTTAAACTGGAATGTGTCGATGAATAATATTCATCAATATAAATTTATAAATGATGTGTTTTTAAGAAATAAAGTTTTAGTTAAGTATCATGATTTACTAAAATTTTTAAATAATTATAAAATAAAAGACAATTTTAATAATAAGATTATAGTTGGAGGTGCTCAATTTGGTTACAATTATGGAAAAGTTAATACATCAAATTTTGATCTAAAAAAAACAAAACTTTTTTTAACTGCTGCCAATGACTTAAGATTGAATAGAATTGATACAGCTGCTACTTATAAAAAATCAGAGACTAGAATTGGAAATTATTTATTAACATCAAAAAATAAAACACAAATCTTTACGAAATTAGCGATTATAAAAGAAAGTGTACATAAAGATGAAATATATAAACAAATTAAAAGAAGTATAACAATATCTAAAAAAAAATTGAATAAAAAGGAGATTGTAATTCTTACACATCAAATATTTAAGTCAAATAATTTTCTAGTCAAGGTACTTAGAGCACTTTCAAAACTGCACAAGGAAAGATTTATAATAGATTATGGTGTATCATTATATGATTTATCACAGATTAAATACATTATTGAAAATAAAGGCATAAAATATATAGAGGCACCTATTAATATTTTAGATTCAAAATTTACAAATAAAAAATTACTTAAGCAGTTAAAAAAAAAGCGGATTAAGCTAATTGCCAGAAGTTTACTTGTACAAGGATCTCTAATTTATGGATATCCAAATAATATTAAAAAAAGATTTTCTAATGAAATTCAGAATGTTTTTAAGGATTTAGATTTATTAATTAGAAAGTATAATAGAATAAATCGTTTAGATCTAATCCTTAATTATATTAATTCAATAAAAGGAATAAATAAATTAGTAATTGGGGCGAATAAAATTGAAGAGTTGGTATTAAATTTATTTTATTTATCACAAAAGAAATTTAAAATATCAGAAATTAATCAAATAAAGTCAATGTTTATAAATGTAAGTAGTGAATTAAAAAATCCTATTTATTGGAATAGCTAAATTAGATTTCACAAAAAAATTGATTTTTTAGAGATATAATATAGATGAGTAGTCTATAGCTTATAAGTGTAAGGTAAAGTTTTAAAATGAGTAAATAGAAATTAAAACAATGCTTATCTTGAATAACAAAAAATTATAAAAAATAATGAAAATTTTAGCAATTATTCAATCTAGATCTAATTCATCTAGGCTTCCAAAAAAATCTTTGTTACCAATTGGAGGTATTCCAAACACATTATTGATTGCTAAAAGATGTGTATCAAAAAAGTATAAGACCATAGTTGCAACATCATATAAGAAAAGTGATGATTTATTGGCTATATTGTTAAAAAAATCGAAAATAAGTTGTTTCAGAGGATCATTAAACAATGTTCGCAACAGATTTTTAGAGTGTAGTAAGCATTTAAGCAATGACGATATTATTATAAGATTAACAGCTGATAACGTATTTATGGACAATAATATCATAGAGGAAGTTTTAAAGGAATATAAAAATAAAAAAACAAATTACGTTTATATAGATAATAAATTCTCTAATTTACCATATGGTATTTCTGCAGAAGTTTTTAATTTAGGTTTTTTTAGAAATAAAAAAATAAGTTCAAAATCTGAACTAGAACATGTAACTATCAATTTTCCCAAAAAAAAACAAAATAAGTTTTCGTACAAAAATAAAAATGATTTATCAAAATTAAAGTGCACTTTAGATACAAAAGAAGATTATTTAAATATTTTAAAAGTTTTTGAAAAAATTAAGAACCCCATAGACATAAAATGGAATAGGCTCTGCTATGTACTTGAGAAACTTAGTAGATCATAATAAAAAATAGATTGGAATGATTAAATCAACCTTAATATATATATTAGAAGATAACACTCTTAATTTTGCCTCAAAAAACCCAACTTTTTTTGAAAATTTTTTTACACTTAAAAATTCATTTAGTAATTCTTGTGTAATTAATATTTCAAATTTAACATTAAATAAAAATTTAGATGATGTTAATGAATTATTAAAACTTAATAATGTAGATTATTTTATACCTAAAACTTTAGAGGAACTTTCAATTTTTTTTGAAACAAAAAACTGTATTGGATTTCTAAAACTATATCACCATATAAAGCATCACAAGATTTTGAGAGTCTTAAAAAAAAATGATGTTAAATTAATTCAAATAAGTAGTTTTAATTTTATATTTGAAAAAAAACTATTTGAAAAAAAACCTTTAAAACATTCTTTAAGAATTCTTTTTAATATTAGAATTTTAAACTATATGCATAGAATAATGACAATTCTAGGTTTTTATCCAAGGATTGCTATTCATTTTGAGTCTGATCAAACAAGAATTGATCTGATCAATATATCTCTGAGTAAAAAATTGGAGAAGCTATTTCCTTTTTTAAAATTTTCTTTTTATGAAAAAATTATAAGAATTAATAGCAAATATTATTCGAATACTTTAGTTAATAAAATTGTTAATGAAGAAAAATATGTCACCCTATGTGATAGTCCTTTAGTACATGGTGATTTAACGTTAAAGGAAGGAATAAATAAAAAAGAAAATATAGAAAATTATTATAAAAATCTTTGTGACTTTTTAGATAAAATTAAATTAGTCTTAAAAAAAGAAATCGTTATTTGTATTCATCCTAAGGGAGTATATGATCAATTTGAAAATTTTAGATTAATTAAAGAAAAGTATAAAGTAGTTCTTCATCAGACAGAAAAATATATAGAAAAATCTTTTTTGGTTTTATTTACTGTTTCAAGCACATATAATCATGCAATTATTCAAGGTAGAAATATCGCTCTAATAAAAAGTAAATATATAGGAAGCACAGCTTCACAACAAATTATGAATATAAAAAAAGAACTTGATCTGTTTGCATTTGATATTGATGATGATAAGAATTTTGATGAAAGCTGCTTTTCTAAAATTATAAATTCAAAAGAAAAAATTTCAAATTATAGTTTTAAAAAACTTTTTTATAAAAAGGGAGTAACTGACAATGAACAAGTAGTTGAACATTTAACAAACTATATAAAAACATATAATAGATAAAAGAATTGATTATTAATAAATATTATAATTTAGCAAAAAACATCTTATTTCCAATTAATAGAAGTATAACTGGAAATGGAACCTTAAAAACATTAAAGATAATAAAAGAACAACTTCCTATTTTAAAAATTAAAAAAATCAAATCTGGTTTAAAAGTGTTTGATTGGACAATACCTGAAGAATGGAATGTTAAAGAAGCTTATATATTAGACAAATTTGGAAACAAAATTATAGATTTTAAGAATAATAATTTACACCTTGTAAGTTATTCAATGCCTTATAACAATACAGTTTCAAAAAAAATACTTTTTGAAAAACTTTTTGTTTTTAAAAATCGACCTGATGCAATTCCTTATATCACTTCTTACTATAAAAAAAATTGGGGTTTTTGTATATCTTATAATCAAAAAAAATTTTTTGATTATAAATATAAAAGTTCAGATAAATTTAAAGTTGTAATAAATTCTGAATTTAAAAAAGATGGTTTTTTAAATTATGGTGAAGTATATTTAAAAGGAAAAACTAAAGATGAGATACTAATTTCAACTTATATTTGTCATCCATCAATGGCAAATAATGAATTAAGTGGTCCAATTGTATCTATGAGTCTGATTAATTATTTTAATAAACGGAAAAATTTAGAAAAATCAATTCGTTTTGTATTTATTCCTGAAACTATAGGGTCAATCGCTTTTATAAATTCTAATTATAAAAAATTAAAAAAAAATGTTATAGGCGGTTATAATTTAACATGTATAGGAGATGATAGACAACACTCATGCATGTTTTCAAAATATCAAAATTCTCCATCTGATTTTTCTCTAAAAAAAGCATACAAAAAGTTAAATATTAAGTACAAGTCTTATGGTTTTTTAACAAGAGGATCTGACGAAAGACAGTATAATTCTCCTGGTGTTGATTTGCAAATAACCTCAATATTTAGAACAAAATTTAATGAATATCCCGAATATCATACCTCTGATGATAATTTTGAACTAGTAACAAGAAAAGGTGTTTTAGGAGGATTTAATGTTGCAAAAAATGCAATCAATATATTGCTTAAAACCATTTTTCCTAAAAATATAATAATGTGTGAACCTCAAATGGGTAAACGAAAATTATATCCAACACAGGGAAGAATACCATTAGCGGCAAGAAAAATGGAAAAAAATTATTACTCATTGCTTATCAAAGAAAAAAATAAAATTACCTCACATGATTATATGAATTTTTTGCAATATGCCGACGGAAAAAATAGTTTAGAGGAAATGAGTGAAATTATAAATATTAGTTTTATTAAAATTAAAAAAATATATAAAATTTTAAAAAAAAAAAAATTAATTAATTAAGTTTTAGAAATTAAAATATTAGAAGACTAATTTTTAACAAAATGAAAAAAAAAAGAAATAATAATTTTTTGATTATATTAATAAATGATCTTTATAATTTTTATTTTAAATTTTTTAATAATATTAGAATAGATCTTCTATTAAGACAAAAAGATGAAAAAAAATATTTATCACATAAAAAAATAAGGAACTTAAAGCATTCCACTTCTTTACAAACTGTATGGTTATTAAATTTAAGAAGACTTTATAATATTTTTAAAAATAGCCAAGATACTAATAATTATCACTTTATAGATGTAGGATGTGGAAATGGAATTCCCTTAATATATGCTTATAAAAAATTAAAATTTAAATCATACATTGGTTTTGATTTGATAAAAAACTATGTAGATATTAGCAAAAAAAATATTATCTCATCAATTGGGGTGAAAAATGATATTAAAATATATAATCTCGATGCTTGTAGATATTATCTTGATACAAAAAAAAAGTATTTTGTTTTTATGTATAATCTTTTTGATGAAATCATATTAAATAAATTTATAAAAAATAACCTTACAAATTTGATAAAAAATAATTCCTATTTGGCCTATGCAAATCTAGTAGAAAATTCAAAAATCAATATACTTAAAAAATATTCAAAAAAATTTGTTAAAATAGAAAAATATAAAATATATTTATTTAAATTTTAGATTTATTTGATCATGATTATATTTAGAGAAAATTAAAACTCCACTAAGTTGAGTTTTTAAGAAATCTTTAGTTATCAGTAATTGTCAAATTATATGAAAATATTAATTTTAACTATTAATGATTTGAAAGTAATGTATTAAAAGTAAAAAAATGTAGCATTTAATATTTTAAAATATTATGGAAATAAAAAAGTTAAATAATAAAAAAGAAGATAATGAAATTTGGGATAATTTTTTATTAAAGTCCAAAACACCAAATATATTTAGTCATTCATTATATGATAAAAAAAATATTGACCTTGAAACTAACAAATATTTAGTTACTAAAGGAACAGAAATTGTTGCATCATTTAGACTTTACTCAAAAGATAGAAATATTTTTAACGGAAATAGTTTATATTGTCCTATAAATTATAGAAAAATATTAGATCAAAATAAATCATCATTACACCACGAAAAAAATAAAATTTTAAAAATACTAATTAATGAATTAGTTACAAGATTTCAACAAGGCTCCTTTTGTCTTGACTACAAAACTACTGATTTAAGAGAATTTGAATTTTATAACTATGATAATAATAATAGATCATTTTTTATTGAGAAAATATTGTATACAACAATCTTAAATACTTCTTCTATTGATAAAGATTATGAATACTTGAGTGACAGTTCTTTTTTCATAAATTGTGCAGAGACTACAAGACAGCAAATCAGATATTCACAAAATAAAGATTATTCATTTTGTGAAGATAATGATATCAAAGATTTAAAAAATATCTTTATCAATACATTTAATCGAAATAAATCAGAAATTAATTTTGATATTGAAAATAATATTGATTTTTTAGTAGATTTACAAAAAAAAAATCTTTTAAAAATTTACAAAACTTATCAAGATAAAAAATTAAAATCTTTGGTCATATTTGGTGTTATTGGCAATAATGCAATTTATATGCATGGAGGAAGAATTAGTGATGCAAAAGATGATTTGTCATTATTATTTTGTTTAGTTAATTCATTTTATCAACTAAAAAAAATCGGTGTAAAAACTATTGATCTAGAGGGTATAAATTCTCCAAAAAGAGGATATTTTAAAACAAGTTTTGGTGGTGATATTTACCCATATTATAAAATAAATTTTAATAAAAGCCCAAATTAGCTTTAATTTTGTTAAGATAAGTTTATTTTTTTAATTTAGGATGCTTTTTTGATTCTAAATTCTTAGTGTGATGCTGTGAATTATCAGTGGTTGTATAAAATTTCCACCCTTTATTTTCTGCAAAACTTTTATTAATACTATCAAAGTAATAAAATTTTAACTCTTTTGATTTAATGAAACTTAAAATATTTTTATTTAAGTGATCACTATATTCAGCGCTATAATAAGAATCTAGATATTCTCTAAATATCAACGAGGTTCCATGATTTTTAACCCCAAGTTTTCTTATTATCTCTACGTAATTAGGAATCAATGAAAAATTAGATTCATATCTCAAATAATTATACTGATAGATTTCATTTTTAACTTTTTCTCTATTAACTTTTAATTTTTTAATATTTTTAATTAGTTTGTGATATTCATTAATGTTTTTAGGATAATGATTAAAACTATAACTTGTATGAGGACCTATAGTAGTTGCATTTATCACAGGTATATTAAAAAGTGGATATTCGTGCCCCACTGATCCATAGATAGTTATTACTGCATCTACTTTTTCCTTGAATATAATATTATTATTTGTTTTTTTTGGCAGTAATTTTAGTTTTTTATACTTCTTAAAATACTCAAAATGCTGTTTGTTAGCATCATATTCCGCAGGGTGAAATTTTATATAAAAATCATAATCATGGGTTTCAGATAATTTCCCAATATCAACAAGCCATTCAAAAAAATCAGGAAATAGTGGTTTTCCATAATAATGGACCGAATCTGTAAAACAATGTGTTGCAACTAACACTCTAACTTTGCCAGTATTTTTAAAAAGTTTAGTTCGTCTTTTGTCTGAACCAAAAACTTTGGTATCCGTTTGTTCATCAAGTAACATTTTTTGATCCATTTCACCTCTCATCCTATTTAAAAGGGATAATCTTCCAATCTTAAGGGACTCTTTTTTTTGTCTACTATTTAATTTACTAAAAGTTTGCTTAAAATATTTAGTATCATCAAATTTGAAAATATTTTTTTTGTCTACTCTAGTGCTCTGAGCGATTCCAATAGCAAATACAGCTATATCTTTTGTTGCTGCAATTCTACACATCAAGCCCATTAAGTATACAGTGTGGCTAACAATCATTGAATTTATAGATTTAGATTTTTTATTAAAAAAATCTTCCCAATAATAAAATGCTGATAAAAATTCTTTTACAAAGTTAACAAACACAGGGTCATTCAAGTCAAGTGTAGGCTTATTATAAAATTTTAGATATTCATCGTATAAAAGATCACCTATGTATATATTTTTGACTTTGAGACTTTCTATATCTGATTTTGTAACGTGTAATAATTTTTTTTTATAAAATTCATTAGCTTTTTTTGTAAATTTTTTTCTTTTTTTACTTATTATAATATTTTTGATCCCCATCGATTTGTATAAGTGGAAATATGGATTTATCAAACATTTTAAAAAAAATATACATCGCTTGAAAAACGTCATAGGTAATGTTGGACTATATAAGATTGGTTTAGTTGAAAAATTTTTTGTTATAACTTCAATATAATGAGAGAAAGCAAGCATTGAAGGAAAATATTGAAAAAATTCAACCATAACAAGCGTTTTAGAATCTGAACTTCTTAAGTAATTAAATTTTTTTTTATTATGATTGTAATATTTTATATAGGCAATAATTTTTTTAACAAAGTTGTTCATATTTTAATTGTTTAATAAATGGTTCTTTATAGTATATTTTGATATATATAAATAAAATTTTACAATTAAAAAATTATTCAAAAAGTTATTATTATTAATATTTAGTGATTATCATCTAAAATATAGTGGACAATTTAAAAAAAATTCTTCTTTTATTTAATCCAAAATTAAAATTAAGGTTTTTTTTTCTTTTGTTGTTGGTGATATGTAACACATTGCTGGAAATGGTTTCAGTTTCTTTATTAATACCACTTGTAAACCTTTTAACAGGCACTCTAGACTCAACAATTACTTTTTTAGAAGAAAAAAATTTAAGTTTTTTAATTCAATTTTTAGAAATTAAAAAAATTTTACTTATATTTGGTGGAGTATATGTTTTTAAAATACTCTTTCGTTTATATTTAGTACATTATCAAAATGATTTTATTTTTTCTTTTTTTACAGTTTTACTAAACAGACTTTATCAAAAATATATTTATAAGGATTATTTTTTTCATACTAAGAATAATTCTGCAGTTTTAATAAGAAACTTAACATCTGAAATTCACCAATGTTCTGTTGGCTTTATGGGCTCTGTTACCAATATAATTCTAGAATTTATTATTATTGCAGGATTACTTTTAGTATTAATTTCTTATAAACCCATTGTTGTTGTTGTATTTTCAGTTGTAGTTGGTTCAATATCATTAATTCTAATTGTAATCTTAAATAAAAAATCAAAATTACTAGGTTTAGATAGACAAAAATTTTCTTTAATAAACGTTAATTATATTATGCAATCATTAGGTGGCATAAAAGAAATTAAAGTAAACTTGAAAGAAAATTCAGTTATAAAAAAATTTTTTTTAAATAGCTTAAATGTAAAAAAAACAAATTATTTATTTCAAGTACTCCAACAAATGCCAAAATTAATTCTGGAATTAATAGTTATTGTTTCAATAGTTTGGTTGTTATTTTATTTAATAGAATCTGGCATGGCATCAAGTGAAATTATTACATTTTTTGCTTTGCTGATAGGAATTTTTTCAAGAGTAATGCCATCTATTTATAAATTATCAGCATCTTATATTAACTTAAGTTACTATAAATCTTCTGTGGATCTATTGTTTAATGAAGTTAATTATAAAAGTTATAAGAAACTTAAAAATAATAATGTAGAAAATCAAAAAAATAAAAACAGTATTGAATTCACAAAAGAAATAGAAATAAAAAATATTTATTTTACATATCCAGAAACAAATAAAGAGATATTTACTGACACTAATTTTGTAATTAAAAAAGGGCAAAAAATTGGAATATATGGAGAAAGTGGATCAGGAAAATCTACTATGGTTGATTTGATAATAGGATTATTAAATCCAAGTTCAGGAAAAATTCTTGTAGATGGTAAAGACATAAGCCTAAATAAAAGTAGTTGGTTTTCTAAAATAGGATATGTGCCTCAAAATGTCTTTTTAAATGATGATGATATAAAGAGTAATATTGTTTTTTACGAAGATAAAGATGAAATTAATTTAAAAAGATACAAAGAATCTATAAAAATTTCTCAATTAGAAAGTTTGGCTTATGATAACGCAAACAAGGAATTTTCAAATATTGGTGAAAGAGGATCACAATTATCAGGCGGACAAAGACAAAGAATTGGATTAGCAAGATCATTATATAAAAATTCTGAAATTTTAATTTTCGATGAGTCAACAAATGCTCTAGATGAAAAAAATGAAAGAAATTTTATAAATCATATATATTCCCTAAGATCTGATAAAACTTTTATTATAATATCACATAAAAAGTCTATTCTTGAAAAATGTGATAGGTTACTAACTGTTAAAGATAATAAAATTATAGAAGCTTAGACATTATTTATAAAACACTAAATTAAAATACTTAAGCAAATTAAAATGGGACCCTTATATCATACCAACTTAGAAATCCCTATTTTAAGTATGTTATTTGGTGTGGTGTTAATTTTAGGATTATTTAAATTTGGTCAAATAATTATTCAAAAAACAACATTAAATATTATAATAAATAGGTATTCAGAAAGTAATTACCAAAATATTTTGGTATCGACTTCATTAACTTTATTTATATTTTATCCATTAATTCTTTTTTTTAGTTCAGGTATTATTTTTTTAAAGTTCTATACTTATTTTATTTTTATTTTAGGAATATTTTATTTATTAGATTTTTCTAAAAATTATTTTAAAATTATAAGTAATAATTTACCTATTTTAAAGAAACCGATAATTTCATTTAATAATTTAGAAATACTATTAATTTTCTTATTAATATCTGGTTTTTTTCTTTTAAGCTTGGCACCAGTAACCAATGCAGATTCTGTTGATTATCATCTATATGCTGCAAAATATATTTTAGAGTATGGTCAATATCCAAATTTTTTAACTAATTTTCATTCTACAAGATTATCAGGAGCTGGAGAGCTAATGATTGTAATGGGTCTTTTAGTTGGATCGGAACAATTCTCATCTATATTACAAGCTTCTGGATTAATTGCTTTGTTTGGAGTTTTAAAAAAAAATAATGCAGGTCCTTTTCTTTGGTTAATAATACTTTCTAGCCCTGTATTAATTTTTTTTATCTCTTCTATTAAGCCTCAATTATTTAATATATGTGCATCTTCTTTTATTTTTACAATAATTATTAAAGAAATGTTTACTAAAACAGAAATTAGTAAAGAAAGATTTTTTCAAGTTTTTATATTTTGTATTTTTATATTATTTATTAATACGCAGGTTAAATTCTCATTCTTTCTAAGCTCATTTATACTCACATCATTATTGATTTACTTATCAATAAAAAAACAAATATATTTTAAAATTTTTATAACTTTAGTTATCCTATATGGTTTAATTATTTTACCACCAATTGTATGGAAATATATTCAATTTGAGAGTAATTTTTTTGAATTATTCATAAGTCCTGCATTAACTGACTCATATGGTTTGAAAAGTTTTTACACATATTTAACAAATTTAAATCAAGGAAATATTTTTTTATGGATGATTTTTCCACAGGATATAAGATTAATAAGCCAATCTTTAGGGTTTGGGACACTTCTTTTCTTTTTTTTATTCTCTAAAGTCAAAAAAGAAAATATTTTCATGATTTTAATTATTTTATTATTCATGACTTTTGTTCACTTTTTTGGTCAATATACTGCTAGATTTTTTTTAGAGATATATTTTTGGCTATCTCTCTTTTTTATTATTTTGGTTAAAAAATTTAAACCACATTTTATTTATAACCTTATAATCTATGCACAAAGTTCATTAGTGATTTTAATTTTATTTTTTGGTATAATAACCCTTACAAAAGGAGTTTTTACAGCAAATTTAAGAGACCAGGTTCTTTCTAATCATGCCAATGGATATTTATTTTTTAAATGGACAAATCATCAACTAAAAAAACTTAAATATGAGGGTCCTATTATCTCATCTAAAAGATCAATAGGTTTTTTAAATAATATTTCAATACCACCTGAACATTTATATTTTGTTGATTACACAAAAAAGGAAGCCCTTCCATATGTTGAGGAAATAAAAAAAATAAATCCTAAATATATAATAGTTTCAAAAGAAACTGATTTATTTAATGTATATAATAATTGTATAATAAATGAAGTTACAATTGGAAAAAAAATTGATAAACTTGCTGTTAGGAATCCATTTTTAGAGTCAAGTGTTTATTCTGATGTTTATATTTATGAATTAGATTTAGATATATATCCTGCCTGTTTAGATAAAAATTTTAAAAGTGTTTATAAAAAATAAAATTTTAATTTAAGTTAAATTTTAGTGCTTCAAAAATTTTTATTTTAGAAAAAGTTGGATGTAAAGACCAAAGAAATAAAAAAACTACAAATGACTTTAAATTAATATCTTTATTAAATAAAGGCAATCTAGGCGTAGAGATTAAGTAAATTAAGATTATAATAGATGGATAAGCATAGTTGGCTAATCGTATAAAATTTTTATCTGTAATAATTGGCCCACCTAAGAATGGTTGAGCAATCAACATAAGAGCTGCAAAAAATATAAATAAGGTCAATTCATTCTTTAATTTAAGAAAACTTAACTTATAAAATGTCACTAAATAAATAGTTGGACCAAAGCTTAAAAATGGAAATACCATAAAAGTAAACAAACTATATATTGAATAGTTAGATACAAAAATTCCAAATACTGTTACGTAGTAAAGATCACTAGCATCAACTGTGGTGCCAGCATGTGTAGCATAGGTGTAATTAATAGATTGAAAAATAAGATATATTATACTTAATTTTACAATATCAATAAATTTAAAAAATTTTGATTCTCTGTAAATATAAATACTAACAAAATAGGTTGCATATGCTGAAATTATAAATGCTAATATATTTTGTCGAGACATAATACCTATTATAATTCCTAAAAAAAAAATATTTTTTCTTCTACATATAAAACCAAATAAAATTAATAAAGTTGCATTTAAAAAAATTAAATCTGTAATTAAAGTTGGAATAGATACGAAATATCTTATCAAATATGGATTACAAACGATTAATAACGAAGCAATCAATATAAATTTTTTATCACAATTTAATTTTTGTAAAATTTTAAAATTCAAAAAGATAAAAAATACACATAAAGAAATACTAAATATCCTAAATAGAGAAAAAATGTCAATTTTAAAAGTATTTCCAATTAAACCGATTATATAAGGAAAAAAAAATCTTTCATTTTTAATGAATTGAATATTCTCTACAATATTTGGAGCACTTTTAGCGATAAGGTAATAATCATATCCATCACTTCCACCAAGATATCTTGATTGTTCTAAATTATAAAAAGGTGTTGTAAAAAAAATAAATAACAAAGTAAAAAAAATTATTATTTTATAGTTATTTAATAAATTAAATTTTTTTTCCATCTAAAAGAGCTCCTATCCATCCTGATATAATAGGTATCCAATCAATAATTGGAGTAATCTTTGAGTAGTTTTTTTTTTTATAATCCATTGTCACACCCACTTCGGTAAATTTTATATTTTTATCAATTAAAATTTTTCCAAATGTATAATATTCATATTTATAGGTATAAAAATTTTTATTATCTAAAAAATTTATTAAATTTTTAAAAATATTAGTTTTAAAGGCTCTAAACCCACAAGTAGCATCTGTTATTTTTTTTTTATAAATTAAGGATATAAATGATGTTAATATTTTAATTAAAAAAACTCGTTGAATTGGGTTGGTAGAATAATCTCCAGTAGGTAAAAAGCGACTCCCATTTACGAAATCAAAATTTTCATTTTCAAGTTTATTAGTAAATTTGATAATTTCTTCAGGTTTCATTTTGCCATTTCCAGCCAAATGAATAACAGCTTCATACCCATTACTTTGTGCATATTTCAAACCTTCAATTAAAGCAAAGCCAACACCATAATTTTTATTAGATTCTATAAATTTAAAATTAGAATTTATAATTATTTTCCTGGATGAATCGGTTGATCCATTATTAAATATTAAAAAATCTAAATTTTTTTTTGTATTATCAATTTTTTCAATATTTCTAAAGAGTTCTTGTAATCTTTCTTCTTCATTATATACAGGTACGATACATAAAAAATTCATAACTGTTTTTAACACCAATGAAAAAATTTAAAAAGCATAAAATAGGAATAATCGGGTGTGGTTACTGGGCAACAAATTTAATCAAAACTTTAGAGGATTGTGGTTTTAGGGATATAGAGATCTTTGATAATGCAAATGAAAAAATAAAGGTTATAAAAAAAAATTTTCCTTTTCTTAAAGTAGCAAATTCTTTTAATGATTTAATCAATAAAAATTTTTATTGTATATTTTTAATTACTCCATCATCAACACATTATGAACTTTCCACAAAAATTCTTAATAAAGGACATAATCTTTTTTTAGAAAAACCAGGAACTTTAAAATTTAAACATATAAAAAAATTAACACAGATTTCAAAAAATAAAGGCTCAATACTTATGGTGGGTTATATTTACAATTATAATATTTATATAAACTATATAAAAAAAATTTTATCGAAAGGTATTCTGGGTAAAATTAAATATATTTATTTTGAAAGATCTAATTTAGGACCTATTAGAAATGACACTTCCTGTGTTTGGGATCTTGCATCACACGATGTTTCTACTATTTATTATTTATTAAATAAAATACCTAAAATAGAAAATGTAACAGGTAATAAACTTTTAAATAAAAAGTTTTTTGACATATCTAATATAAAGTTAAACTGTTCAGGTGTAAAAGTTGAAATAAAATCAAGCTGGATAAATCCAGAAAAAGTAAGAAAAATGATCATAATAGGAGAAAAAAAAATGCTTCAATTTGATGAAATATCTAAAACAAATAAAGTTAATATCTATAATAAATATGCGACGTACCCTAAAATTTCAAATTTCAAAAAGAACTTTTTTTCACCACATGCAAATATTTATCTAGGATCTACTGAGACACCAAAGATCAAATTTCAATCACCTATGGTAAACGAACTAAATCATTTTTTTTCTTGTATAAAAAATAAAAAAGATGCAATTACTAACGGTTTTTATGCTCAAAAAATTGTAAAAATACTTGAAGATATTGATAATAAAGCAAAATATTAGCTAAACTTATTTAAAGATTCACAAATATATTTCAAATCTTTTAATTTTAATAATGGATTGGTTGGAATACTTACACCATAATAAGCTAATTTTTCAGAATTTTTAAATCTTTGTTTTTTAAAAAATTTATTTACAGCTTTGAGTTTATGAAGTGGCTTTGGATAATGTCTACCAAATGGAATTTTTTTTTGTTTTAAGTAAGTTAGTAATTTTTCAATCTTTTTTGATTTAATAACATACTGGTGATAAACACATCCTTTTGTGTAATCTAATTTTTCAATATTCTTATTTTTTATATTATTATTGTAGAAATTAGAAATATATTTTCTTTTCAAAATTAATGAGTCTAAATTTTTCATTTTTTCTATTAATACTACAGCCTGGATAGTATCTAGCCTGCTGTTTGTACCAACAATTTCATGATGGTGTTTTATAACAGCGCCCATATTTCTTAATTTCAATAAACGGTTATATAAAATTTTATTATTTGTAGTTATAAATCCAGCATCTCCATATGCCCCAAGGTTTTTTCCAGGATAAAAACTGAAACATGCAAGATCGCCCAATGAACCAACTTTTTTCATCGAATTGACATCATAACCTCCATGAGCTTGTGCAGCATCTTCAATAATAAAAATTTTTTTACCTTTGATAATTTTTTTTATTTCCTTAAGGTCACAACAATCACCATATAGATGAACTAAAATAATTGCTTTAGTTTTGTTTGTAATTTTTTTTTTTAAATCATAAGGACAGATTGTTGGGTTTTTATCTTTTATATCAACTAATACTGGTTTTAAATTTGCTCTTATTACTGCAAATAAAGTTGAGCACCAGGTCATGGCAGGTAAAATAATTTCAGAGTTTTTCGGTAAATTAAGACTTTCTAAAGCTAAAATTAAAGCATCAGTACCATTAGCACAACCTATACCATAATTCGAATCACAAAATTTTGAAAATTGATCCTCAAATTCTTTAACTTTTTTTCCTAAAATAAAATCAGAATTTTTAATTACTGTATTGATGCCCTGAAAAATTTTTTTTTTTAATTTTTTATCTTGATTAGAAATATCTAAAAATTTCATTTTAATATATTATTTTATTGTATTTTAATTATTATAGAAAATTATCACATGTTTAAACTATACTAATTAATCAAATTACGATAAATAAGCAATTTAAATAATTAAATAAATTTAATTCTAAATAAATTATTCTTTATTTTTGATAGGTGTAAAGTGATAGCTATAATTGATTATGATGGTGGTAATACAAGATCTGTATCAAATATTTTATACAGGTGTAAGATAAATCATATAATTACTAATAATTATGTTGAAATAAAAAAATCAACAAAAATTATTTTACCTGGGGTTGCAAACTTTTCATACTGTATCAATAATTTGAAAAAAAAAGGATTAGATGAAGTTTTAAAAGAAGAAGTTTTATTAAACAAAAAGTTATTTTTAGGAATTTGTTCAGGTATGCAATTGTTAGGAACATTTAGTGAAGAAGGTGATGAAAGGGGTTTAGATTTTATACCTGCTAAAATAAAAAAACTTCCAGAAAGTATTTGTAAAATTATACCGCATGTGGGATGGAATAAAATAGTACATAATAATCATTCATTTTTGAACGGTATTCAAAACTTATCAAGATTTTATTTTTGTCATTCATATTTTTTTGAACCAGATGATCCAAGTCACTCAATTATTAAAACGAATTATGGGTTTAATTTTTGTGCAGGGGTAAACATGAATAATATATTTGGTATTCAATTTCATCCTGAAAAAAGTTTAAATCTAGGAAAAATATTAATTAATAATTTTGCAAACCTTAAAATTTAAGATGAAACTAATAAGAATAATACCATCATTATTAGCTCATAAAAATTTTTTGATTAAAGGAAAAAATTTTACCAACCACAAGTATGTTGGTGATGTATACAATACGGTTAAAATATTTTCAGAAAAGAAAGCCCATGAAATATTTCTTATTGATATTTTTGCCACCAAGGAAAATAGAGTTATTGATCTTGAATTAATAAGAAAAATTAAAAAAGAAATATTTGTACCTCTCTGTGTTGGTGGTGGAATACATGATGCAGATTTGGTTGGTTCTTTTATTGGGGAAGGTGTGGAAAAAGTTAGTATAAATTCAGAATTAGAAAATAATTTTAATATTATTGAAAAAATAGCTAGTAAGTTTGGATCCCAAAGCGTTGTAGCCAGTATAGATGTAAAAAAAATTAATGGTGATTATAAAGTGTGTTTTCAGAATAGCCAAAAAATATCAAATATTAATTTAAATGAATATATACTAAATATTCAAAACTCTGGAGTTGGTGAAATAGTTTTAACCTCAGTGGATTTTGAGGGAACAAAAAAAGGATTTGATATTGATTTATATAAATCTGTTGAGGGAATAATCAAAGTTCCATTGATCGCTAACGGTGGAGCAAACAATCTTGATTCATTTTCAGAATTATTTGATAATACCAGTTTATCCTCTGCTTCTGCTGGAGCAGGTTTTGTTTTTTATGGTGAAAGGGATGCTGTACTAATAAGTTATCCAACATCAATTGAATTAGAGAAATTAATTACAAAGTATGAATAAATATATCAAAATAATAAAAAAACTATCCCCATTTATTTTTTTAGCAGTCTTTATTTTTTTAATACATAATTATTATAAGAATAATAAAGATGATTTTTCTTATATATATAATCTTAAACTTGAATATTTAACGATCTTTATTTTTTTATGTTTTTTATATCTAATTACAGAAACTCTTATACTTAAGGAAATAACCAAACACTTTAAAAAAAAAATTAATAATACAAATAGTTTTTTAGTAATATGTGGAACTTATTTTTGTAATACTTTTCTACAATTTTCAGGACTGGGATTTAGAGCATATTATTTAAAAAAATATTTTAAAATAAAAGTAAGTGATTTTATATTTATTAGTATTTTTTTTATTTATATGGAGCTACTTGTTTTTTCAATTTCTGGTTTTTGTAGTATTTTTATTATTGATTTTTTTAATAAAGATGTAAGTTTGGTTAATGAAATAAAAATTATATTATTAATTTTTTCAATTGTCCTAATATCGTTTTTTTTCACTTATAATAGAATAATTTTTTTTATATTAAATATTTTCAATTTAAAAAATAAAAAATTTTTTAAAAACTTATTATTTTTTCTTAGTAATTCCAATAATTTAAACTTAAAAACTTCCTTAAAAAATGTTTCAATTTTTTATGTTTTGCAATTTTTTATTCTTTCTATGATTTTTTTTCTTGGATATTTTATTCTTGAAAAAGATAATTTGTTAATTCTTTCTGCCATCGGGTCAACTTTTACTGATTTTTCTTTTATCTTTACTTTTACGCCCTATGCAATAGGTATAAGCGAAACTTTTTTATTTGTTAGTAATTTTAATTTTGAG